>Ga0325404_1003887_pt1 | contig 15950 bp, 5 predicted proteins | sample PopdelMetagenome_18_FD_205664 | JGI IMG/M metagenome (GOLD analysis project Ga0325404, IMG submission 205664) | Populus deltoides microbial communities from Bellville, Georgia, United States - Xylem-Control-R1 | ecosystem: Host-associated > Plants > Phyllosphere > Stem > Wood/Secondary xylem... | reverse complement strand
CTTTGTTTCATCATTGAAAGTAGGTCAAACATCAACTTTCTCTCCTTTCGCTGTTTTGCAGTGACTTTGTTTTCTCTCAAACCTATGGATTTGAAAATGAACAAAATAAAGTTTTAGATCAAATAAAAAACTACAAAAACTAAAAAGACATAAAATGAAAATGAAAATATTCACAAGCTAAAATCAACAAAATTGTGTGGCATCAACAATGTAAAAAAAAAAAAGCTTGTTGCTCACTGTCAAATTTGGTCCCTCAAGTCTTAATTTTTCTCTATAATGTTTTTTTTTTAATTTTGTAAAATAAAGCATCAATCTAATAAAAAGATTTTTTTTTCATAGTAATAAGCCCATAAAAAGAAAATATAAATAGATTATTAAGCTCATTTGAAAGGAATGTAGAAGGAGTAAATAAAAAAAAAATTATTTGGTGATTAGAATGGAAAATTTTCGAAGAAAAAAAATGAAAACCATGCGAATCTATGTCCATAGTACAACAACAAAGTTTTAACCACACAACTCAGATATCTTCTTAATAAAACAAGAACTATAATAAAAAAAATTAAAAAAAAACACAAAGGAGTATTATATGGTTTGGTCCATTAATACTTTAGTGGCATTTAATTTTTTCCATTAGTTATTATTTTTTTTATAAATTAATATAAGCTCTTAATATTCTTCATTTTTTTTAAATGTATCTTTCTTCTCTAATTTCATTAAATCTAAAAAAAATAAATGTAATATCTCTCAACATATTAGCATAAACTTCTTGTAGGTAACAAGATATCATTATCTACATATTTTTTATAGTGCAATTAAATGAGCAAATTAAAAATGTGAAAAAGAGATATTTTCAACATAAAAATCATCTATGTCTCCAAAAACACTTGGCATGATTGAGAAAAATAATAAAAAAAATATTGATTCACATTTAAGTTTGAACCTGAAATAACACAATTTGATAGAAAAATTGAGACTTAAGTTAAAAAAAGAATTGGAGCATTTAATTTCATCAAATTAAATTGACAGCAAATGCCAAGTGGGGTTGTTTAGAGTAACCAAGCAACTAAAAAAACAAAGGAAACCAAAAAAATTAAAAAAATATCACACGTAAAGAGCGTCGCGATGATCGTTTTCTCAAAGTGGTATCTCTTTTGTGATGGGGAGAAAAATAAAGAATTCTTGTTTCTTATCAATAAAAAAAGCATGGAGTTGCTACTTAGTATTTTAGTTACTAGAAACTCTAACTAGTCTTAGAGTCTGGATAAGAGAATTGATTGTGTATAGAGAGGATGCATCACCCCTATTATACATTACCTAAGTTAAGCTGTATTTTTTGTTTGTTTGATATAAACTAAGGTATTGTTGTGTTTTCTAGTTGTTGATATGTTTAATATTTTAAAAAAACCCTCTTCAGTAAGAAGATTATTATCTTATCAGGTTAATTAAAGCCTAACCGTTTTAAAGTCAAAATATATTTTTGTATTTTTTTTCTTTTAATATGATGAATATATCTTACGTATAAGTTTATAATCCTTGATATTGGGATAAAAAAAATAATATTTTTTAATATTTTTAAAATATAGTTCAAGTTTTCATGGTTTAAATTGGTTACTAAATTTAAAAATTCATGTAAGAACAAGAAGACTATTTTTGTGATTTTTTAATATACTTATATACAAATATAATTTATTTTTGAGATACTTGTCAAATTTGATTTAGAAAAAAAAAATCTAAGAAAATTCTAAGATTTTGGGTTTTTGAATTAAGGGAAAATTTGGGCTAAATATGAAAATAAACCTCCATGCTATATGAAGCCGATCTTTTAAACACATAAAGATCCAGCAAGACCAAAACAATGCATTTTAGCCCACGATTAGAATTCTGCTTATCATGCAATGGTGCACTCGTTTAAAATACAAAGACCTAAATTAATTACCCTCTAGCAATTGTCATGGCTCAGCATCATTGAAGAGGAGAAGCACACAATCCTTAATTAAAAACCAAGCAATGAGGTATATACTCATGCTCTAATCACAACACAATCCATGTTTGAGCTTATACAAATAAGCTCTGTCTACTGTCCAACATACACAATGAATACTATATTTAAACACAAAGTCCGGAAGGTCATCAGAATCATCCACAAAAAAAAAAGAAAAAGAAAAAAAAGAAGAGTTTAATCCTAACTATGCATGTTTTATTGTCTAACCCCAAATATTGAAGATCATAACTCCAAAACAACTTATGGCAGAAAGCTACCCCATGTTTCAAATTTTATACAACCGAAATGCATGATCAAAGGGAAAGAGATGGAGACGTTTATACCTGCAAAAACAAATGTGGATCTTGCTGCAAAAAATGGCAGGCTTCCTCAGCTTTAACAGTAAAGGTGGAGTCCCTCAAACTGCTACTCTCAGCCTGAAATGAATCTGTTGTGGTTGCTTCTTCCTTAAACTGCTATTTCTAGAGAGGTTCGCTGCTGCTACTGGAGAGGTTGTCAGCGTGAAGGACAATCGGCTACAGGGGCTGGGTTGTGGAGATTCACGGTTCAGCTGCTGAAGACTTGCTGGAGGATGATCTGAGCTGCTGCTGACGCTGCTGGAGGCTCACGGCTTCACTGCTGGATCTGGAGAAGACGTGATGGGTTGTTGGACTATGAAGAAAATAAAGTGTTGAAACTCCTGTTGGTGTTACTGCTCTGCTGGAACTTTGAGTCTGCTGTGCTGGAAGTAGCTTATTGGATGTTGCTGTTGCTGGTAGTGCTGGATTAAAGGCTGCTATGATTTCTCAGCCACAACTGGTGCTGCCATGGTTGTTATGGACAGAGGAGCTGAAGGTGTGGAGAGATCGGTTGCTGTTTAGTCGCTGTGAATAGAAGGAAAATATGGATCCTGGTGCTGTGTTGTGATTCTAGTGTTGCTTTACTGGAACAAGGGAGATAAGTTGCAGCTGGAGGCTGTGCTGTTGTTTGCTGTGGAGAAGCTACGCTGGTGCAGAGCTATATGGCTGAGAAGACAATAGTGCAGCCGTTCCTGGCGTAGAAAAGAAGAAGCTGCTGTCCGATGGATGTGAGCTGGTGGAGGAGATATCAGTGCTGGAACCTCTGGAACTATGTTGCAGGGACTGCTATTTAAAAGAGGTACAAGGAGAGGTAGAAAACACTGATTTCAACAAAAAGGAAGGAAAAAGTGGAAAATGGTGCTTCTGGGTTTCTGAACTGGGTCTTTGGATTGTAAAGAGATGGTAGCTTATAACCGTGTCCTGGGTTGTTGCTCTCGGTTAAGATTTTTTTGTGTTCCAATCTTCTTCTCCAGGAACAAAGCTGCAGGCGAGGTGATCTAAATGGCCAACTGATGTTGTGTTTATGGCTACTGAGGAAATAGAAAAGAAGAGCTGGGCTTGCTTTGAACTGGAATAGGGAAGCGGCTGGTGTTTGTTGCTAGTGGCGTGGTGTTGTTTCTGGGTGCTGGAAAAATTAAGGAGAAGGCTGAGCAGTCCTCCCCCAGTTTTTTGGGTTATAGGGTTTTGTAAGATATTTACGGGAGAAATGGGAAGGTTTTAGAGTTCATGGTTTAATGGGATCTCGATGCTTGATGCTGAAGAATAAATTTCATCCTTTTATTAAAGCTAAGGACAAAAATTTCTCCTGCTCTGCAACTAATAAAAAAGACACGACTGTTTTTTTCCTGGCAAAACAGTGCTTGGTAGTGTTTTTGGGTGATAATTGACAGGTGTTTTTAAAATAATAAGAGCTGAAATTATGGCTCAAGTGAAGCAAAAATATTAGGGTATAAGTTGACATACAATTGTAGGAGGGATGAGGGAGAAATTAGGGCTAAAAGGTGGGTAATTGGTCATCTTTTTTCTTGTTTAAATGAGAAGAAAATGATGAATAGTGAAATTATGGTAGTTTTCAATTTGATCCCTAAATCTTTAGAAATTTGTAATGAAATCCCCAATCAATCCTAATCTTTTGGATTCCTTACAATTTTACCTTTGTTCTTCTTTGATTGGATCCTTAAATTTCTGTGTTTTTACAAAGTGATCCTTGATTTTGAAATTTATCAATTTGACCTCATATTGACCTCCAAACTTTGATTTTCTTGTAATTTTATCCCTGATTTTGCCCAATTGAGCTTGTGAAAATTAAACTTGATCCTCTAAAATTTTATTTTATTTAATTATATCCAAATTAGGCATTCAAACTTAATGTTTCACCTATTAAGTCCCAAATAAAATTAATTTGACCCATTAAAAATCTAATTAAGTTTTTACACTTAATTAATTCTTTTTATTTGACCCAAATTGATTCTTAAAATTAATTAATCCTTAATTAGGCTCATGATTAAATTGAATTGGCTTATTAAAAGTCTAATTAAGTCCGCAGACTTAATTTTTAAGCAATTTCGTCCAATAATCATTTAGTTTAACCTTAAATTTGCATTGTCCTTTAGTCTTGAGTATAATGCGGTACAAGTAGGCTTTCAATTTCACCCAAAACTCTAGCTTGGTTTCTCCATACAATTAAAACCTTCTCAACCTACTATTGCCAAGTTGCTAGTCTTTTTTATTTTTATTTTTTTATTTTTCATTACTTTTCATTTTCTTACAGTGTTTCTTCAATTCCAATTCCTGACATTTTTAACATGATTTTATTCCTGTCATTTGTAATGGTCTATCTCAAAAGTTATAGAGTTGTTTAAATTATAGTCTTGTCTGATAGGACTCTTGGTCTTTCCTCACTCACTTTGTAAGAAGTTTATGTAGCTAGATATCATAGTTGTTTATATTTTTAACATGTCTTTTGGGTTATGGATTTAGGCAGTTTCGTTGTGATTTTCATTCATGTTTGCTTTCTAAATAGGGAGAGGTGTAGTTGATAAGGTTGTAAAAAATCCATAAGAGAAAGATTGGGGGTGTTTTTTATGGGCTAATAAAACTAGAGGCAGAGGACTTGGTGGGCTTGGCGACACCTGCAAGAAAAATGCTTTAATACTTAAGTCAGTATACTGTTTGTACAAGTGATAGAAAATAAGTAGTATTTGTGTATAAAGAGAGAATAAATAATATTCTTTAGACTTAAATGTTTCTTAAGCTTGTTCAAGTCTTGTATTTAGACTTGTGTTGTGTTGGACTTGTGTTGAGTCTTGTGTTGTCTAGAGATATAAAGTCTAGGAAGATTAGCCCTTTTCATGCTCTTAGAGATATCTGTTTATATAGTATTTTTTTAAGATAAATATCTTAAGAAATATCTTACTTTTAATATATTTTATATAAATATATCTATAAATATCAAAATTATATATCTATATATATGTATATGTATATATATATATATATATATGTATATGTATATATATATGGAGATGTGTACATTGTATAAAACATCATAGAAATAGTGAGAATGATAGAAAAAGAGGATCAAGTCAGCTAGGCGATGACCAGGTTGTCTGATGTTGGTGGGCCCGGCTAGATCTGCTTGGAGCTGACGGGGCACGAGTTTCTGATATGGGTCAGATGGAGCTTACTCGGAGCCCGATTGGACTCGACCCAATAATTAATATTAATGTGTAGTTTTTTCATGTATCATCAGAGCCCTCAAAGTCTTGCAAACAAATATGTATGGAAGACTTGACCTAGCAACAGTAGGGAAGGAAATACTTACGATGGGTAATGTTACCTTTTATGTATACAAGCCACTATAAAAGTTGTTTATAGACATAGATATGAGGCATAACCACAAGCATAGCCATGAAGAGTGGGGTCATTATAGGAGTAGCCGCAGGCTTAGTCACGTGGGGCATAATCGTGGGCGTAACTGTAGGCCTAACCACTAGCTTAGACGTTGACATGTTATCGGCATAGATGTAGATATAGTCGCCAATATAGCAATATAGGGTGTAGCCATGAACATAGCCACTACTGTGTTGGGGTTTTGTTAGTTATGAAAAGAGCTTTTGAGAAATAAAAATGAAACTAACTTTTTGTCAGTTCCCACATACAACACCAATAATGAGGCTGAAAGAAATCCCTAGGAAAATGATTAAGGATGTTTTTTATGAGTTGATAAAACTGGATCCGGAGGGCTTCGTGGGCTCGACAACATCTGCAAGAAAAATCACTTTGATGCTTAAGTTAATATAATATTTATATAGGTGACGGAGATAATGAGTTGTATTTGGATGTAAAGAGAGAATAAATGGTATTCTCTAGTCTTAAATGTTCCTTAAGTCTTGTTTAAGTCTTGTATTAGATTTGTGTTGTGTTAGACTTGTGTTGAGTCTTGTGCTGTCTAAAGACATGAAGTTTAGAGAAATTTATTTATATAGACTTTCTTACTATAAATATTTTAAGAAATATATATATATATAAGTTATAAGATATTTAATTTAAATATCTTATAAATATATAGAGATATTTATATATTTATAGAGATATTTATGAAAATATGTACATTGTATAAAACACCATAAAAATGACGAGAATGACAGAGAAAGAGGATCAGGTCAATCAGACGAAGGCTGGGTTGTCCAATGTTAGTGGGCTTGGCTAGGCTAACCTGGAGCCGATGGGGCACGAGTATCTGATATGGGTCAGGTGAAGCCTACCTGGAGCTGATTGGAATTGACCAAGGAATTAATATTACCGTGTAGTTTTTTCATGTATTATTAACAACAGTACTGCTCAGAAAGAGAAGATGTGTTTTACCTGGTTATTCAAGAGCCCAACAATTTTATTTTTATGTTGCTTCAGGTGACTATAGTGTGTTGGATGATTGGTTTTGGCTTGGCTGAGTGTATCTTAGGGTTGATCGTCCAGTTCATGGTCCTCATGTTCTTGTTGGAGGTTTTTTTTAGAGTGTATTTGGTATTGTAATAGCTTTTATGGTTTTGATTGAAAATAAAGCAAGTTAAAAAAAATCTTGTTGTGGGTGGTTAAACTAAAATATGTATTTAATTAAAACTGTAGTTGAAATTAATATCAGTAATAAAATAATAAAAAAAAACATGTATTAATTTTTCATTTTACAATTTTATTAATATATATATTTGATTATCATTACATTGAAAAATTAGTCATGCAAATTACAACATTGATTTTATTCTCGCATTACTTACATGCTGAGGATAGATTCATGAACGTCAATCACAAAATAGGATTTCATCACCTCCCCATGCCCTACCCCTACACAACCAACACCTCATTATAGCTGTACACCAAAGTAAAACACAGGCAAGCCTAAACATGATATCATAGTCCATAAAATGCCAAATCAGTAACCTATCATTATAACCTAACTTCCTTCACACGCTCTAACTTGGAGAAACGAACAGTTAGATTGATAACTTGGTCAACTCAACTTAGTTCCTCCCACCCAACCTCAACTTAGTAGCCAAAAATGGCTGCTTTACACAACATTTCTCCTCACGGTCTCTTTCCTCTTTCAAAAACCAACAAAACCATTTCAAAAAACCTGCAAAACCCTCAGTTTCTCAACCCAAAATTGCCAAAGAGCCAAATTTTCTCCAGAAACAAACAGAGCTGGCACTTGAATTCTGTTGTCTAAGAAGAGCTCAATGTTATTCCAGTACAAAGTGGTGACAATGTAGACCAGCATGAAGGGATAGTAGCGAGTCAAGCAAAGAGAGAAGGGACAAAGTTGGCAAAGGTGAGCGGGTTTGGAGGGAGTGAGGGTAGTTTTCTTTGAAGGGTTCTCTTTAGCTTCAAGTTCTGGTAGTGATGGAGAGAGTATAGAGAGGAAATTGGAATCCGAGAGGTTAATTGATCGTTCTTGGTGTTGGTACTTATTCTATCACCAAGTTGCTCACACTAGTTGACCATAATTACTGGCATGTAAGTACAATCTTATATTAGGTGTATTTGGAACAATTTATAATTGTTTTCTTTGTAAATTGCTTGTGGCTTTGTTTTTTTTGCTTTCATGCTCTTTATGAAAATTGTTCTTGTTCATTACGGTTGGACAATGCAAAGGTATCTCATTTTTTTCATTCATTCTTTAAGGAATGTTCTTCATGCGTATTATTTCTTGACAAATTCTCTTGGCGTTGGAGCAAATTTGATTCTGTTTCTTGTATCACCTTCGGCTTTGAATTTGTGTCCTCTGGCTTAAATTTATGCAATTAAGATATGATTTTATGGAAGCCGAAGGTTTTATTGGGGGTATTAAGAATGCTAGAATTTCTTTGTTTTTTTTTTGGATTTTGTAATAAAAGAAGTTTGGGACTTATGGCTTAACATATGCAGCTTATGACTTGTACAGAAGATTCATTAAAACCTTTGATTCGTATTCTGGTTTATTGATGCTAGCTTGATTTGTTGTTCTGGTCACTCAATCGAGGAGAAGGAAGAAGAAGGTCATTTTCGTCTGTTTAGGTTATCAACAGTAAAAAACAAGAAGGATACAGCACAGTCATGTGAACCGCAATAAAAAAAAGAAAAAAGCTAGTGAAAGATGCTTGCAAATAACTAAAGTTGGACCTCAGTTTATTGGTGGATCCCACAAACAAAAACACAGCTTTCTTTTGTAACCAAACAATATAATCTGTGGTTCTGCTCAAAACGTGAAAGCTGCTACAAAAACGAACGCGCTCTCATAGTCACGTTTGGACAATAAAAACAGTAAACTCTTCCCCTTTACTGAATAGAGACCCTTGCCATGGGTCAACGTTCCACCATCCATCTACTTTTTATGTAGTCCTGCCTTCAATATTCAATTATTTCATGCCCTCATAGTTTACAAATGCTTTCTTGGAAATGTAGCACTTTAGTGGGAACTGGTGAAAAGTCATTCGCTGATTTCAATTGTCCATCTTTTCCTGAATTTAGAGATTCATTACGAGCTCCCAAAGTGGTGTAAAATCTCTTGAGACACATGATCACGGCCTGGAGATGGGACTAATGAAATTTCATATGATTTGGCAGTATCAAGTGGAACGGATTCGTAAAACTAACTCTATAGAGAACACATGTTGCAAGCTTCACATTGTAGAATTCTCGAGTTCCATGTTCTGGAGTAGAGTAGGATGTTGGTATGCTACTTCATGTCTCTTTTTTCTGGGAGCATTCATTCTTTGATTTCTATTTGCAATAAAACATACAACCCTGGAAGCCGAAAGAAGTAAGCATCAGAAAAAAAGTTGGGTTTGTTGTGAACACATTGACACATGTTTGCTGTGTAAATAGGTAGACTTCAGGGTTCTGTCAAGTCAAATGGCAAATAACATAAGTTGGGATCAACCTAAGCAGCAGGTGATTAGATATCTGGTCTCACACTAGCTTTATCATATTCAATTTTTTCTATTTACAAGCTCCTGCTATGCCTTTTCTTTTAATCGTTTTGAACATCAATCAAATAAATCCTGAAGGCCGGGATCATGACTAAGTGTTCTGATGGCTAATAACTACAAATTACAAACTATTTATGTAAACCTCCAAGTAACTATAAGACCGAAGGTAATAAGACGTCGACGAGTAATAGAAACTCGGGATGGAAAGAGATAGATAAATGATGGAAATAAAAATAAATATGATGTGTAATGAAGGGGATGACCTCTATAAATAAATTTAAAGGTATTGTTAAAGTTAAAGTTAGAATTATGAATTTTAGCTTAAAATTCATAACGTCGACGAAATTGATAACGAGTTTTAACGGATAGAAAAATTAGAAAACTTTAAATGAATATGTTTTGAAAATGAAAAATTAATTCAAGGAATTATAATAAAAATAAGGACTAAAAGTTAAGAAAGAACTGTACTAAAAAGTATTGGTGTAAACCTTAGTTAAATATCGGTAATATTATTGTAAAATCGTTGTAAGTCTGTAAAAGAAATGAATGATGAAAAGACAAGGTCAATATATTTTGAAGTAAGGAAATGGTCTTGATGACTTAGTAAGATAATTGATATGATTTCAATAAGGATTGAATAAGAAAATTCAGATCTTGATGTAAAATTGTATACTGATTGTTTTTACGCTATCATGTATAATTCCCAATCAGATTGTTGGATTGGATTAAAATTTTATGAGTAGCCTCCTAACATGTCACTGTATCTTGGGTTAATATTTCATGCCAATTGAGATTTAGAAAAACCTTACAAAGACACTGACAGTCAGGTAAAATAACTAAAAAATGAATTATAGGTTCATTAAGGGTATTATTGTCAATTTGGATAAATTTATCGTTCTTCCCCCTAAAAAATGACCTATAGGTTCAAAAAGGCTAATTATCATCATCATCTTCTTCTCTTGTTAACATATTCCATGGAAATTGATGGAAATTGTGATGAGAATGAGAGATTAAAACCGCAAACATCCAACACTAAGCTTAAGAAATCATATAGAGAGAAAAAAATAGAGAGAGAGAGAATAATTGGAAGAAAATGAAGATTTGAGGTGGAAAATTTGGTTTGGAGGAGTGGAATTGACATTAACACAACAAGAAAAAGTTGTTAAAATCGCCTGATTTACTTCGATTTCATTCTAGTAAGTTTTAACATTTAATTTTCAAGGATTGTAAATTAGGGTTAATGAAGGATTTTAAGGGAAATTGAAATTAGTTGTTGATTTTTGTAATAGCAAATGAAATGAAGATATATATGTTTGGTTGTTATAGAAATTCCTACTTTCTGGTCAAAATTTGAGCTAGTAAATAAGGGAATTTGAAATATGTTTCTTGATGAAAGTTGTAATTAAGGATGTTAAATTTCAAATGAAACTTCTCTTGCTTAATTTTGAGTTATAAAAATGTAGATATAAATAAAAAAACTAAAGAGAGGTCAAATTAAAATCTATACATTTTTACCATTTGAATTTCAGCTGGAATTAGAACTAGTAAATGAGAGAACTATAAATATGTTTCTTTATGAACGTTGTAGCTAGGGATGTTAACTTTTAAATGCAACTGTTCTTGTTTAAATTGGAGCTATGAAACTCCATATAAGAGTTAAAAATTGAAGAAAGGTTTAAATTGGATCCTGTTAGACAGATTCCACATGCTACTATAATAAGTGTTATCGATGTATAAATGACAGAAATGGGTTCATCGCCCTCTATCATTGTTGTATTTTTATGTCTTAACTTTTCAAAAAGATAAATCACGCTTAAAATAGTGTTTTACAGCTCTAGTTATGATCAAAATTCCAAAACATGTTATGGTTTTGTTAGACCAAATCAATCAAGATTTGCTATTTTGTAATTCTTTGATTGACATGGGGTATAATTGTGTGTTTAGATGGGCCTACTTATGTGAATAAGCATGAGAAATAGATTCTTAAAAAAAAGAAGGATGGAACTTAAGGAATGACTAACTTGATAAGTTTGATTTTTCATGGTACTTTGATAATCCACTTGTTAATTGACTTAAAAACATAAATTGAATAAAAATTAGAATGAGGTTTTTATGGTGGTTGTTATGTTATAATGAAGATATTCTTGTTGGTACAAAAGAGGTTGTCGGGATAAGACAACTTCAGAGAGCATTAGGCATACAAGCTTTAGATAGGTGTTTGACACCTCATTCCATATTTAAAATCTTAAACATTTTGTAATTGTAACTTCTTTACATGTATAGTTTGGGTTCAGATAATAAAAGTATTGTAGAAAGGGCAAAAGCAAGAAAAGAATGAAATTAAATATTGGATGGACTGATTGGCAACTAAAAAGGTAGATAGGGTTATTGGCATTCCGTAAAGGAATTTTTGGAATGATTGAGAACCAAAAAGGTAACTGAAGTTATTGACATTCCATAAGAAAATTGCTGGAATTATTGATAGCAAAAAAGGTAGCCTGAGTTATTGGCATTCTATAAAGGAATTGCCGGATTGATTGGAAACCAAAAGGGTTAATTGGAGTTATTGGCATCCATGAAGGATTACCATATTTATGGGTATCCATAAGGATTAACTTGAGTTGGGAATATCTGTAAAGGATGGTTGAGTTTGAATTGATTTGATTAATGATCGATTGTGAAATGGAGAGACCAGTTGAATGGAAAAAAAAAGGATAAAAGGGAAAATTGAATAAAATACTAAAAGATGCTCTGTATATATAAGTCACTATTGATAATGGTGATAAATCTTTATGTGAATGGCTGAGATGATATGATAACTATATAGATAACATGTTTTAAAATTTAATAACGAGTAAAAGTGAAAGGCTTAATACGAACCAACATAGTTAGCAAATCTTCCATGAAGCAGGGAATAATGGTATTAGTTGATATTAAAAATTAGATTGTTAAGTAGTTGGAGATATTTGGAAAAGTCATTAAGGATAAAAAGTTCATATTAGGTCATAAGGATAATAGAGTAAGGATTAGTGACAAAAAGAAAATAAACACAAATGGATACAATATATCCAAGGAAGAGGGCTGGTCTATTAAAAGAGATATTATAGGAGATTAAGGTACGATGTCAATGGAAGTCAGATCGATTGTTTAAGATAAGTGACATGTCCTATGATAGAATAATTAGAGAGGATGTTAGTAGATAAATGAGGAGATGAATGGTGATGATAAAACAACACGTATGATGGGTAGATGATTATTGTTTCAAGAAAGTTTATATGGGATAAGAGTGATATTTATATATGATACAAGTGGTGGCAAAAAAATTAGCAAAGTGGTCTAAAGGTAACACAAATAAAGGTATAAATGTGATGTCTAGATAAGTTACTGTGATGGACAAATTATGTTCTATTTGTTTGGAAGTTAGGAAAGCCAGATCATGATGACAGAGTAGTAAAAAAAAGAATAGCTATGACAATTCATAAAGAAGGATTTTTAACCTTCAAGATAACATTGGGCGTGCTAATGTAGAATAATTGAGTTAAAGAAATATTGAGAAGATCTAAAACTATTAAGATAGTTTGAACTTTTAGAGACAAATGAAAATTATATCATAGAAAAGAGAGGGAAATGGGTTATTAAGATGGTCTGGGATGTGAGAAGATGAAGGAATAGGTTGTCGGCTTGTTTTAGCCAAATAATGGAACATAGGGATTGCAAAGGAATATAGCCGTAGAAGGGACTGATAATTTAAGAGAAGAGTCAACAAAAAAAAAGGTACGATTAGTATATGTACTTACAATAAGGATTAAAGAGAGAATGATTGGTGTAAATTTGATATAAATCAAAATGTTTTAAGATGTTTGTGATATTATTAAGATGTATGATTGGAGAATGAATTATGGATCTAGACTGTTGGGGGATCGTATGAGAGTATACATTAAGGCATTTGCTTGATAATTAGGCTGATGGAAACTCCACGAGGAACCCATTTTCATTAGTGAAATGGGAAAGAAGATGCCATAAGATCAAAAAAATACAAGTGAGAAATCTTTGAATTAGGATTTAAGAAATTAAACTTCTTATGTGACTTATGAAAACCTACATATGCTCAATTAATAAATAGAACCTGTACTTAGGTTGTATGTGCCACTTGATCAATAATCCTAAACTTCGTCGGATTTTCTGAGCTAAGATCATGACTTTTTGTGAATATGCAAGAATCTAAGATGATGTAACTAGCTGGAGGAATTACTCAAGGACCAAGACCGCGAAATTACTGCATATAAAAATTGTTGTCTATTTTTATAAAAGGGCTAAGACCCATATTTTTTGTTTTGTACTCTCCAACGTGTATGAGGTTTAACCGAAATTAGAACTTTGGAAAGATCTTTTCAGATTAATTAAACTACAGACTTTTTCCTATAAAGAAGTCATGGATTAACTATTTGAGCAGGTTAATCCATATTTGAGGTACCTATATATACACCTGAATTCATGAGCATACATGCATTTATGTTTAAATTCATGCATACATACAAAGGTTGAAATATAGGTCCCCGAAATGCTCAAATTTACAGAGTTTACAATACTAGACTCCGATAGAGAAATTTAGAAGATGAAGAACGTGCTCATCGTGATGCCCACTTCTAAGAAGAGTTGGGCCTCATGAAGGTTAGCATGACTCGCATCGCCAGCTTACTCGAACAGACGTTTAGGAATACCTCTGATGAAGGCACGTTTAATTGAGCTGTCACTTTTACTCAAACTCAAGCAATAGTTCAGCCCAAGGAAAGGATGGACAAATAGGCTCAAGTCCCCTTGTGTAATACAACCTTGTGCAGTCCACAATACCTGCACCAAACCTAGCAGCCGCTGGCGCATTTTCTAGCGAATCCCAAAAAACATTAACTACAGTCCTACCGGTAAGGTTACCTTTAAGGTGACTATATATGTTCTATATGTGTGTGTGTGTTCTATAAATTTTCTAAATTTGATTTTCAGAATTTATTGTCTAAATATTTTTCTTGATGTGAACATGAGTTGGGCTACATTGACGCATTCTCACCAAGGTCTACTAAGTGTGTGCTGTTGGATCATGAACCCATTTTAGAACATGACTAAGAGATTGACCAAACCTTAATTTTCCTTGACCTTCTTTTTTGGTCCAATGCCCATATTTTCAAAGTGAGGACTAGGCTTGGTGGCTAGGCCTAATTCCAAATCACTATCTTAGAATTCATGATATCTTTTCATGAAGATATTAGTTCAGGTAAGATTTTTACAAAAAAATCACAATATGTATTTTTATCATTAAAAACTAGCACAATGCAACTTGTTTTATATAAGATTTATATGGTGATAGTTATCTTTCTTATTATATAACTAGCTTTTTACTTAGAACTTTGAAGACCAATTAAAAGTTTTAGTTACTATCATGACCACAAATTTTGTGGGTGTTGGCGAGATGTAGGTTCTATAGAACTAACCTAATTGTACAAAATAATAATATAATAAAATGATTCTAATTGTTAAAATGATGCTAGAAACAATTAGAAAATGGGAAAAAAATTAAAAAAAATGAAAAAAACCAGAAAATGATGTTAGAAACAATTAGAAAAAAATATAAAATTTCTATAAGAAAATAAAAGGTTGATTAGGATTTAGAGAATCCTGTAAACTAAAAACGGAAAGGAAAACTAAAATCAAAATGAAAAAAATTGAAATAACAATAATAAAAAAAACTATATGGGATTTGAGTTTTATTTTTTTTAGTTTTTAGTTTTATTTTTTATTGTTTTCAAAGTCTTTTTCGTTTTCGTTTTGTGTTTGGAGTTTTTTTTTTTAATCTTTGTATGCTAAGTTGTATAAAATTATCCACTATATTACTTAATTCATAGGAAAATAATATTAATAATAAAAAGTTTAGTTTCCTCTGCTTTATTTAGTTTTCGAGACCCTTTCTGCCTCTTTGGTTTTCTGTACATGCGGATTCCTTTAACAAATTTCCCTACTATATATAAAAAAATTGAACTCCATTACCTCTTTAGTTGTTTCTTCATATCTAATTTTTATAACTATGAAGATATAAATGAGGCTTGGACCACCATGTTAGAGAATAATATACATCATATCTTGAAACCTCACCTAACAGCTTAAGTTGTTAGGTTGAGATGATTTTTTGACATGATATCAGAGTCTTGATGACCAAGCGGCTACGAGTTCGAATCTCACTATCCCTATTTATTTGATAAAAATTAAGCAATATGAGCCTGTACAAATTTGAAGTTTAAAAAGCTTTCACTTGAGAGGATGTATTGGAAAATAATATAAATCACAAACCATCTGTATTTTCCACTTTACAGGGCATTTCACGCCATCACATATGTATTCAAGTGATTAATTCGATAGATTTGGCTCTCAATCGCTTCAGATTTATGCATTTTTCATTCAATAATTATACAAAGTACTACTCATCATTGGGTAAATAAAAATTTATGAAACTTCCAACGAACATAAAAAAAAAATCATGAAAAAGAATTCATATACATACTCTGTTCATATATATACATACATATATATATATATATATATATATATATATATATATATATATATTGTAGGAAATTTGAACTTATATTAATG
>Ga0325404_1003885_pt1 | contig 15953 bp, 6 predicted proteins | sample PopdelMetagenome_18_FD_205664 | JGI IMG/M metagenome (GOLD analysis project Ga0325404, IMG submission 205664) | Populus deltoides microbial communities from Bellville, Georgia, United States - Xylem-Control-R1 | ecosystem: Host-associated > Plants > Phyllosphere > Stem > Wood/Secondary xylem... | reverse complement strand
CATATCATAAATATTATGGTTGATAGGTGTGAGTATAATTGTGGAATTGAAACCCAGGATGATTGGGTCGGGAATTAAGTTATGAGATACGAACTGTTAGAAGTGTAACCCGGTTACATGTCGATAACTTGGGACCTTCCAGTATAGGGGGGACTCTGTCGAAATTCTGGTAGATATTAATACGAAGACCATGAATATATATATATATATATTAACTACTCTGTTTTTTTTTCTATTGACATGAAATTGTGGTTTTATCCCAGAAATGAGGGATGTTACAAACTCAATCTCAAATGAAAAAAATTATCATCATTCAACTTTTGTACAATATAAAAGAAAAATCTCATCAATTTATTTTCTCTTTACCATATAAAAAAAATAAATAAGAGAACATAAATTTTTTTTAAAGAGGCAAAAAAATAAAATTGAAAATATGTGGTAGCAAGATCCAAGGCTAAGAGAAACAATTCAACCCAACCCAACCTCAAATGAAAAAAAAAATCACCACCTAGCTTTTGTACAACATGAAAAAAGTCTCATCAATTTATTTTCTCTTTATAGTATAAAAAAATTCAATAAGAGAAAATAAAATCTAAAGAGGCAAAAAAATAAAATTAGAAACATCTAGTAGCAGGACTCAACGCTAAAAGAAAAGCAACTCAACCCAACCCAACCTCAAATGAAAAAAAACTATCATCATCCAATCTTTGTACAATATAAAAAAAGTCTTATCAATTTATTTTCTCTTTACTATATGAAAAAAAAACTCAATAAAAAACAGAAAAAATATCTAAAAAACATTTAAGATGAAAAAATATATTTGAAGGAACCAGATGAGTGTTAAGTATATGAGAACAAAAAAAATGTATGTATAAGCCAGAAATAGACTAGAAGCATATTGAGGTTGAAAATTTATATGGATGAGCTATAATGAAAGTAATTAGCTTTGAAATTGAAAGCGATATTGATGAGCCAATAATGATATAATGGGTGATGAGAGGAACCGTCAAAATTAGTTAGTTGAAATAAAATAAATGCTTAGGTAAGCCAAGAAGGCCTAAAATTATAATTAGGAGTTGAAATAATAGCATGAATTAATTACTTATGCTCCTGAGATGAATTGAAGAATAGATAAAATATGACTAGGAAAGGAAACACAATATGAAAAATATGTTATAACAAATTCGATAAACATAAAAGAAGTGAGTGAAAAATTTTGTGACCTTGCGTTACAAGCATATTTTTTTGAAGGCCCCGGTTCAAATAGAAAGGGTTATCGAGCTGTTTGGTTTATTCTATCGAATAGGTACTAGTATTATGTAACAATTGTATTGCAAACAAGTTTGTGCGAGTAATTTATAAGGTATTGTAACCATACTAGTTGTATATTAATATATTTGTGAATAAAATTAATGGAAGGTAAGCTTGATGATGTTCTTATGATATTATATATATAAATCCCCCATTTTTCACGCATATAATTATTTAAAATGTGCAATTTGCATTGAAAATTCCAGGGCGTCACGGGTTTCTTGTATGTCATTGTAACGAGTAATCCTTGAACCCTCAATTATCTTTTTTTTTTTTCAGAGTGGATAGCTTTTTAACAGATAACCTGAGGAATGATTTGCTATTCTACTATGTATCATATGCCTAGGCATGTGCCTTTGCAAAATCCATTTTAATGTATTATACTTTGGAACAACCTTGAAGTTAGATTAAATTAATACAAAACTCCTAAAACCTAAAAAATCACAAGCATCTTTCATGACTTTTGGATCTGCCATTGTTCCAAAAAAAAAAAAAGTTTGATGCGACATCATGCAGCCCATTCAAACGAGGCCTGGCAAATGAATGCTGTCTGCAATAGTAAGAGGCCCACGTGTAGTCCTGATCCTAGAAATCCCACTATGCTGTCTCTTAACTCTTGTAGAACACAGAGTTCAAGTATAAGATATCAAAGATATTGTGGGATTCCTCTTTTCTGCGTCTAATAATAATAAAGCTTAGGGTTTTGTGGTAAAGGGGCAGTTTCAGGTCTATTCATGCTGTTTATTGGGCAATAATTCGTAGGCTTGGACAAGCAAGATCATATCAGTAAGCCTGATGGCATGCGATGTAGAATCATGCCCTTCATAGGATTAAAAATGGTGGGCTCACATGTTTTCTGCAGACCATAATTGAAACCACAGAGTTTGCTCATCCGTCTAATGATTCAAAGGTCCTTTTCCCTTCATGTGCAATTCCCCCTTCGGCTTTCACTCAACCTTTTGCTCCCTCCACATACCATGGCTCACATGGAGATAAAAAACAAAAAAAGGGTGTTTTTCTGTCTTCTTTTTTAATTACCTGTTTGGCGTTGAAAAAGAAATATATCTTCTCTGAGTATATGTAAATATATGGGCATAAAACATCAAACCATGAAATGCTAAAATAAGCATGGATGAATTAGTTAAAACATTAAAATAAGATTGCAAGACATAAAATAAAATAAGTTTATCAAAACTGAATTTTTAATAAATTACTATTTGAAAATTACCAAAATAAAAAAATAATTTTTAATGGATGAATTAGATGATTGCTATGCTGCTGCAAAAAAATAATTTAGTTTGTTTTACATGTGGAAAAATAATGTCTAGAACAAGGAAAATTTATTTACAGCATTATTAAACCCAACTTAACATATATCGATTTAAAAATCTCATTATAATTATATTTTTTTAATTAACTTGAGTTTCCAATTATATTATATAAAAATTATTTTAATATAATCTAATTAATTTCACGAGTTCAAAAAAATTTAAATAACTACTTAAAACATTATTTGATTTAAAAAGTTAATATTTACATGTAACGGAATGGTAACGTTACATCAGGAAAGAGGGCACCATAAAGTATGGTGGGGGCTATTGTGTTGGTTTTAACATACAATAAAGACACAAAAGTTGAAACGCACAAATACTTTAGTGGTAAGCACTGCCGTATAGAAAATCTTAAACCCACAAGGCCATCGTCTCCTGGCTTCCTGTTTGCATGTGTAGTGAATAGAGAGCTGAAATAGCTACTCGAATATTTTGTCACCTTTCTTGACTCGAGACAGCGAGTCCCATTATTTTATTTTATTTTTTTATAACCCGGGGTGTCTAGGTCAGCTTACACGCACCACGATTAATTTTTGGATTCATTAAACATCCTGTAAATCCAATAAACATGAAAGACACCACGAGAATAATAGTCATACACGCAAAGACTCGAACCCAGTAGATCTAAACAGTACAAAACCTGCTAAGAGCACTGAGCTGCAGCCTCGATGTAAGCAAGTCCCATTATTGATTCTTCAGGCAGCAGTCTCATTATTTAAGTCTTCTGATTGGCGCCAAGTAGTGTCATGTAGTGGAACTTGCACTGAAAGTGAATAGAATAAACATCATGTCACAGCACTACACAGCCGGAAAATATGCCAGCCTTCTGCTCGGCCTTTCTTGGTCCAATTCAGACAAATCAATCCCAGATCCTAGGCCTGATAACACACTCCTGATCCACAGGGCTTAGTCATTTGGCAAAAGCCATGGACGGCATTCGATTCTAGACATTAAAATAAGATGCTGAGTACTGTTTCAACGGAGGGGCAAAATCAAGACAGAAGGCAAGAGAGTTAAAAAAAGAAGAAGAACGCAGCCAAGCCCTCTCTCTACGCCTGCAAAATCTGTAAGGATGGAGGAATTAGCAGAGACCCCAGTATCTTAAAGAAAGAAGAGCTTAAAGGCAAATAGCACAGGATTAATGAACTTTTTATATATAGCTACCAATTAATTAGGTGTTCTTGATAACATCACCAGCCGCAGAAAGGCTGGAATTGATGGAATCATTATTACCACTGATCGTGCAATCTCAAGTTATGATTACGCCAACAGTCATCATAATTCATACATTCCAACACTACATGTCTACTGACCCACACACACACACACACACACACACACACACACACACCAAGCTTTGTTTGAGGCAAAGTTCTAAATCAAACATGACTCGGAGGGTGGTAACTGCCTTTCTAAATTAACTCCCAGTATTTGTTTGTGAGAGCATGTGTTTATATAATTTTATAAATTATTTTAAATAAATATAAATAGTAATTAAAAGAATAGAGATGAAATATGATAGATAAAAATTTTCAATTAAGAAAATAATAAGAAAAAAGTAAATAAAAAATAAAAATAATGAGGACTAAAAAAGAATTTAAAACAAAATATATAGTAATAAAAAATTGATGATTAAATTTGATATAATCAACAAATAATAAGATAATTATAAATTTTCTATAACTTTTAAAAAGTGTTTTCTATCCAAAATAAAAGGAAAATACTTTTTTAAAAACTAAGTTAAATTTTTCTTTGACTGAAGATTGTTTTTCGTAATAAACAAACACAAAAAAATTTAGAAAATGATTTCTAGAAAATCACTTTTCATGAAACAAATAGAGTCTAAGTTCATGATATGATGTCCTTATTTTTTAATTATTTATTTTTAACGCTCAACATTTTTGTTAATTTATTATGATCATACGAAGAGAATGTTTGGGAACGCGGCTCGCTGCATGTTTCAAAAATCTAAAATCTTTGATTTTTCTTTTCTGTTTAAAAATAATTTTTTAATATTTTTTGGATTATTTTGATGTATTAATATAAAAAATAAATTTTAAAAATAAAAAATATTATTTAAATATTTTTACAAATAAAAAAATATTCTAAAAAACAACTAAATATCAAACAACGCAAGTAATCCAAAACTTACAGATGGAAAGAGAGTTCTGTACGCGTGTCGGTCCTCGACTCCTAGTAAACGTGGGATATGGGATCATCATCCGATTTGACAACTCATCCTCTTTTTAATTTTCCTGTAGATAGCTTAGCTCTTCTGTGTACTGGTTAGTTAATGCAATGTTCTTAGTAACTACGAAACCGAACTGTAATGTCCAAACTGTAACTATGGCGTGTGAGCGCTCAAAAAGCAGACTACTTTCTCTCAAAAGCTTACAGGTTTGCATCTTAGACTAAAATAGGATACATTAATCACCCATGAAAAAGCAGTTCAGGTTGGGGTGCTGTGGTTCTCATTACAACATGTTATCCAACTCATCCTCTCTTCATTTCCACTTTTGCGAGCTTTACACTTAATATAGAATTAAATTAAGCTAATCTTTATGGGCGTAGCTTTCACTAGCCATGATTACATCCCCTAAAAGCACCGCAGCCCTTCAGGATTCCTGCAAATTTCTCAAAGCAAAAACCATGTAACAAAAAAGGCTACATCTCACTGCCTTTCACCGAAAAGTGCTGTTGCACACCTCCAAAGCTCTTGACTTTCACCTTGTATGCACTGATTAAAGTATATATATCATAAGTCTCCTCCCACAAAAAAAAAAAAAAAAACCCTCATTCTTGACTTTAGATTGAGCCAGCATGGGTTATGCTATAGAACTGTTTATAAGGTTAATTTTTTAATTAAAATGAGTTTTTATACCATATCCAGGTTTTTTTTTGTGTGTGTGTGTGTGTATATAAAATGGTTTTGAATTTTACCCTAACTTCAACCTCATAATTCCAACTCTCTTTTTAAATAGAAATAAAGAAAGAGAGTTGTCCCTTGAACAACCTGTCAGAAGAAGAATAATAACTCCTGTTTTGGTTTGTACTGACAAGAGATGGGTTGTTAAAAACAGTTAGATTTTTGAAAGAGAGACACTCACTTGTTAGTTAGTGGGGTTGGTGGTGCAGAACTTTCAGACGGGAATCTAAGACTGAATTGCCAGGTTTCTTTTTCTAACAAGGAGATGGGTGTGGTTACAGTAGGTGAACTGAAGCCAAGTATATCAGGGAAGAGAGCATTTCGTCCAAGCTCAAGTATAAGGCATGCTACTGAATGGTAATCTTTTCTTCCCTAAACTACTTTCTAGCCAGCTTTGTCCCATGCTTGTCTTCATGTCACTAGCTATCAACTCCAATCAGCTGTTTAGTGACGATTGTTTCTATGTACATTTCATAGTTCTAGCATAAAATCTTCTGATGCTTGCTCCGAGTTTTCAGCTGCACAACCTAGCTAGAGTATAATGCTTGAGAGGGTTTTTGTTGTTAGAGAGATCACTGGAAGTTCGATATGTGGATTGGGTTCAGAATTGTAAGAATGTGATTTTAATCTCAGAGGAAGACGTGATTTTTCTTCATCAAGTTCAGATTTTTCTTGATTAATATGGAAATAAAAAAAATTAAGGCAGGATGCTGGAAACTGTAAAGTGTATTCCCAGAAAAAGAGGTCTGGAAATTTTATTTTTTGTTTTTGAAAGATTCTTTTAAATTTACTCAACTGTGTTGAGTATTTAGTTTTCCAACCTTGTTGTTTTCTTTTTGATGAAAAAAATATTCTATAACTTGAAATGTAGAACCTTGCACAATTCAGTAGTTGGTCTTCTGTCAGTCCTGCAATTCTTGTAAACTCAGAGTTTTGGATTTTAATCAGTCAAAAACAGAATCTAGTAGATTGATTATAGGTTGAAATATATATAAAGAAGAAAAATAACTTTCTTAGACTTCCCTTACAATCCCCAACAGCATGCCTTTTTTAGGTCCAGTAATTTTATGAGCTTCAATAGCTGATTATGCTCGGCCATTAAGAGAAGAAAACAGCAGTTTTGACAGATCAAACATATGACCTTGACTTTCCATCTGTTCTGCCTGAATTGAACGACAAAGGCATGAGGCTGCAGATACATTCCCATCCTGCATCTTCAATTTTATGGATTGCAATTAGTTTTTTTACCTGTTACCACTCAATGATTCGCCCGTTAATTTTAACCATGGATAAGATCTAAAACATGTACCCATAGGCCGTACAGTGGTTCAATGAGTATGACATAATTTCTTGAGACAAACACAGCTATCTCATAACTCAAAAGCGACCCATATGCATCCTGTCATATCTATGCAGGCTGGCAAAATTTCGAAATTGTTTCCAGTGCACAAGAACAACCAGTTCTGCACTCTGCAGTTCAGTTTTTTTACATTTAAAACAAAAATATAACCGTGCTGCCTGCTGCAAATCTGCTTGGGCAGTCCCACTCATCGTTTAATAATTGAGCTCTTGGTTTTCCATCTGGGCCATCTTTGTCGATTCAGACAATGAAGATGGATAATTCAGTCCAGAGATATGAGGTTGTTACTTCATGATTAATCTAGTCCGGAAACACTTACATATAGAGTCCTTGAGCTATTTTGTGTATGGATATATAGAACTTGAGCACTTACTGTCCAGTGAATCCGTTTGGGATTTATGGTTTCAAAAATGGGAGTTCAGCCCTATGGTAGAAGCTCTTACATGGTCTCTAAATTATTGGCACCGACAAACGTGTAGGAATCATTTATTTCCTTTTTTTTGGATTTTTTTGTTTGTTTTCTATGCAGTCCCGCTTCAATCATTCTACCGTCTTGCAGGCCAATTTCGGATGTTTCTAGTGATCTTACAGTCGAAGTAGGAGCTGCAAACTTTGCACTTCACAAGGTAAGGAAAATCTAGTACGCTCATATGGGCATGCATTTTACAATAGGAATTTAGGATCTAAAACAGCTTCCCGATCTTCTTACCTCTGACACCTTGCCATCATTTGTGGTATTTAATACCGAAAATAATTTCTACTTGTTTAATGTTGTCATACGTTAATGTTAAATAAATGGATTGTCCTATGGTGAGAAGAAAAGAAAAAACAAAGAGGAAACTTTATACTTCACTAGAAGCATTGATTTTATTATTCAAACTCTATGCAGTTTCCTCTGGTTTCTCGAAGTGGAAGAATCCGTAAACTGTTGCTAGAAGCGAAAGACTCAAAGATCTCGCGCATAAATATCCCTGCTGTACCTGGTGGACCAGAGGCCTTCGAGCTTGCTGCAAAGTTCTGCTATGGAGTGAATGTTGAGATTACACAATCAAATGTTGCTATGTTATGTTGTGCTGCCCATTTTCTGGAAATGACAGAAGATTTCGCGGAGAAGAACTTGGAAGCCCGAGCTGAAGCATATCTGAAGGAGATGGTGCTTCCAAACATATCAAGTTCGATTTCGGTTATTCACCGTTGTGAAACTCTATTGCCCATTTCGGAAGAGATCAAACTGGTCAGTAGACTTATCAATGCAATTGCAAGCAATGCATGCAAAGAGCAGCTGACCTCTGGCTTGTTAAAGCTTGATCACAACTTCCCTGCAAAAAGTATGCCATATATGGAACCAGAAACACCATCAGACTGGTGGGGAAAATCACTAGCAGTGCTGAGTCTTGATTTCTTCCAAAGAGTATTATCCGCAGTAAAATCAAAGGGTCTAAAACAGGATATGATTAGCAAAATTTTGATAAACTACGCCCATAATTCTCTTCAAGGCCTTGTTGGCAGGGACCCTCAATTGGTTAAGGGAAGTCTCCTGGATTTGGAGTTGCAGAAGAAACAAAGAGTCATTGTTGAAGCGATAGTTAGCTTATTACCAACCCAATCAAGAAAGTGTCCAGTTCCAATGGCTTTTCTTTCAAGTTTATTAAAAACTGCTATAGCGTCATCAGCAACCACTTCTTGCAGATCTGATTTGGAGAGGAGGATTGGTCTTCAACTAGATCAGGCAATTCTTGAGGACATCCTAATACCAGCAAATTCACATGGAAACAACCACTGCACCATGTACGATACTGATTCGATCTTGAGGATCTTCTCTATCTTTCTAAACTTGGACGATGAGGATGATGATGAAGACAACAACTTACGGGATGAAAGTGAGATGGTTTATGATTTTGACAGCCCTGGTTCTCCTAAACAGAGCTCAATTCTAAAGGTATCAAAGCTACTGGATAATTTTCTTGCAGAAGTTGCTCTAGACTCGAACTTGCTGCCATCAAAGTTTATAGCATTAGCGGAACTACTTCCAGACCATGCTCGTATTGTTGGTGATGGATTGTACAGAGCTGTGGATATCTTCCTCAAGGTTTGTAGCTCTTCCTACTTTTCTCTCTTTGTATTCACAGAAGCAGTGTTATTTCAACAGTCCACTTCATCTGCATGCCTCTAGATTTTTCATGTAAAATATTTTAACACCATTTTGTGTTTTGTTCATGATCAACTTACAGGTTCATCCAAACATTAAAGATTCTGAACGCTACAGACTCTGCAAGACCATCGATTGCCAGAAATTATCTCAAGAAGCCTGCAGCCATGCTGCACAAAATGAGAGGTTACCTGTACAGATGGCAGTCCAAGTGCTATACTTTGAACAGATCAGGCTCCGAAATGCAATGAACGGGGGACACAACCAGTTATTCTTTGGTGCATTAAATGGTCAATTCCCTCAACGTTCAGGCAGTGGTGCAGGAAGTGGAGCCATCTCTCCAAGAGATAATTATGCATCGGTTAGAAGAGAGAACCGAGAGCTGAAGCTTGAAGTAGCAAGAATGAGAATGAGGCTGACTGATCTCGAGAAGGACCATGTGTCCATGAAACAGGAGCTGGTAAGGACTCACCCTGCAAACAAGTTGTTCAAATCATTCACCAAAAAATTAAGCAAGCTTAACACCCTATTTCGAATCAATGGTCTTAAGCCCCTAGGGGGCAAGGCTAATTCAGAAACAAGGTTCTTATTCCAGAAGAGAAGGCGTCACTCGGTTTCATGACTGTAAATGTGTGGGAACAATTTCAAGTTAAAAAAAAGGTGTATAGTAAATATATTGTGATTTTGGAGTGTTGATACTGAGTTGCCAAGTTTGTTCGAGAATATTGCTGCCTTAAGTTTTTGTTTGATGGGCCGTTGAAGGCGCAGGAGCTCAATCAAACTTGTTCTGTAAAAGGCCATGATGTCTGGAAAATATGTAATGCATGGGGTTTTTAGGACACGCATTTCAATTTTCAAGCAACTCCTGATATCATCTACTCTGTCTTCTGCACGAACATGACAAAAATAAATTGGTGGGACTCTTCTTTGGTCTGTGTTTGGCACATGGGATGTTTGCGGATTTACAAAAATAAATTAAATTTTCATTTATAAATTATAGTTTTTTTTTTTTTTATCAAAGTTCTTAGAGATAGTTTTTAGTGGCATTCATGTAAATATATAATCAATTAAATACTTTTAAATATATAATTGAGACAAAATATATTCCACATCTAATTTGAGTGTTGTGTGATGATGATGAAAATATAAATAAAAAAGGGATTAAAATTTACCCTCAAAGGAACCAAAAGTGGGGTTAAATTATACCCTTATCCTTGGACTTGGAGGATATAATTAAACCCCTTAATTTCTTAAAATTTCTTTTCATTTTCTTTTTTTTTTTGTCTCCAAGTACACCTCAAAATAATTTTTTCATCTCCTTTTCTTCTATTGTTATTAATAATTTAATAGTTTTTCTTTCTTTCTATTTACAAATCACCCTTTAATTTTTTATATATTAAATATTTTTTCAATTAGTTTTATATTTTAAAAAATGGTTGTTGTAATAATTATTTTCGTAATCATTGATTTTATATATATATATATACACACACACACACTTTATATCCAAAATGCCATCGTAAAACTATGCTCAAAAGGAGCAATAAACAGCAAAATATATAAAATAAGAAACTGCATGCGCAATCATTCGGTCACAAAAATGATCACGATGTGATCCTCGAATGCAATCAATTTCTTTTCTATAATACATTTATAGAAAAGAAAAAATTCCAAAAAAAAAAAAAAAAAGTAGGCCGTATAGACTAACAGACAGAACGCAAGAGGTTAGCTGTACTGGTGGTCGTGTCACAGATAATTCAGATACTATCCCAATCCAGAAAAGCAGCGTGGAAAGTTGATAACAAAAAACTAAAAACCGGACACAAATTCAAATGTTCAAATGTTTTTGTGCTGGGAGTATTTTTATTTTTTTATATAGTTTATTAGTGATTAAAAAATTAATCAGGAATATGAATATCTTTTTCAATTTTTAAGTATAATAAAATTATTTAATTACATTTCAAGTCTCGAATCAACGTAATGTCATTTGATAGGTGATTAATTTTTATAAACATTTATTTTTATTATTATATCATTAAATAAACTATGTTTTAAAAAACAAAGTTTTTAAACCTAGTGAACTCCGTGATTCGGGTCACAAGTTTTACGAGTTAAGCCGCAAAACTCGAGTCGATCTAATATATCATTCTTTTAATATTAAAAAAATTATGTTGAATTTTTTTTAAAAAACCAAATCATGTTTTTACTGGTTGTCGAGATTTCCTTTAGATTTGCCAGGTCAACTAAGTTACACAGAGTAAACTCTCGTGCAAGTTAATTATAAACCTGAGTTAAACAAGGAGTCAGGCCAAAGAGTTTCAAGGTTGACCCGTTGGGTTCAATTTAATAACAATACCAAATAATTTCTTTTTAAAAAAATCCCATCTTTTATTTTTTTTTTTCTTTTTTCAATTGAGATTTTTTTTAATCAATTTTATCTTTCAACATTTGATCGATTTTTAAATGTTTTTCATAATTTGTTTCGATTTGCTTTCTATAAAATTATTGCAGTCTTAAAAAACACATTTTGATATTTGATTGATGCTTAATTATATAAGTGTTTATTTTTTATATTATATAATTAAGTAAAAAAATAATTTTAAAAAAAATTGTTAAATCTAGTGGAGTCCATGAACTCGTTCATAGGTTTAGTGAATTAAGTCATGAAACTTGGTAGATCTAATATGTCATAATCTCCATATTTTTAAAAATTGCAATCATGTATTTTTTTTAAAAAAAAGCTAAACTATGTTTTTTATCAGTTGTTTGGGTTATCTTCTGACATATCAACTCGACTATCATATTAGAGCAACTCTCAAAGGATTAATTTTAAACTAGAGCTAAGTAAAAAAAATTAACTCGAGATAATTCACAGTTTATCTATTAAATCATATTTAATAACGATATCAAATAGTTCATTGGAGTCTAAACATTTTTTTTAATTCATTTTTTTTATCCATGCAAAAAAAAAAGTTATATAAAACTCTAAAAGGCGTGGGAGAAATATTATTCTCTCACGTACTTTAGCCTCACACTCATAGGTATTATAGATTCACCGTGCCCATAAGTGTTTTTTTAAGTTCTTTTTTTATTTATCTATTTTTTAATTTTTTCCTTCAAGGTTCTAATTGGTGGCTAATTTAGCTAAAATTGTTAAGGGAGGGTGAAATTGAAAAATAATTTTTGAATTTTTTTGCAAAATGTTCAACTTAGTCTTGATTCTTTACTAATTATAACAATAGGATCCCTTCAATTTTTCATGTTTCAACAAAAAATAATTTAATTTGATCCAAAAATTTATTTTTTAGTTCCTAGTTTGAGAGAGGAGAGAGAAAATTGCTGGATTTCAATGACCGAGAGAGAAAAATATCGTTGACATTGATTTTGACAACCAAAATAATTGATTTTTATCTCAAATGATTCTATTTAATGAGAGGAGTTCAATATAGGTATTATTATTTTTTTTTACATTAAAAGTACTTAAAAAACAAATATGAGCTCTAGAAGATTTTGTATTTCAGGTTGATTTTAGTTTTTAGGATGATTTTTAGGGTTATTTTTTTGAAGTTATGTATAGGTTTATTAAGATGCCCAGATTGTTTTATAAGTATTTTTGGGTTAATAATAGGATGAAAAATGAGTTTTTTTTTAATAAAAAAGCTTGAGTTTTAATTTGCCAGCCAACATATTGTCTAGAATCCAGAAAAAATCAGACAAAATATTGTCTGATTTTATTTTTTTCAAAAAATTCATCCCTCCCATTTGCGACTAAAAAATTTAAAAGCCCAAGCGCGCAACTCTTACTAAATGGGCCAGATGCACTGGCTTGACTTGTTAGGCCCATCAACACAAGAACACATGGTTTTTTTTTCTAAATCTATTTTTTAAATGATGCTTTTTTTATATGTATTTTTTTAATTTACTCTTAAAATTTTTTAATGTATCAAAATACATAAAAAAAAACTGTATATATATTTTATTTATAAAAAAAATATCTGGCCCAAGCTCCCTTAACAAAGAAGGACTCTACTCTGGCCCAACGAATAAGGCGTTGGTCTACGGAATTAGTGATTTTGACTTTTGAGTTCGTTCCCCGGTGGAGCCGTAGTTTTTTTTTTTTCCCCATAATATCTTTCCTTTCATAAACTTCAGGAAACAAAACGGCATCACTTTATAAACAAAAAGCAAAACAAACCAACCGTCTCTCTCTTCCAGCTTCCTTCTTTGAGCACGAAACGCAATTCAATTGAATTCAATCGCAAAAAGAAAGGGACTGATTGTCTTCGAGAAGGAAATATGCGCATATCTCTTTCTGGAATGCGAAGTGCTTTCCCCTTTTCAAGACTCGTAAGGTCCAAAACAGTTTATTTATTTAACAATAGTAATAATTAGGTTTTCAATTTAGAGTAAAATCATACGGATTGCTTGTTTTAAATTCTTATCAATCCGACTGAAAATTGTAGTTACTGTTTTTAATCGTATCTGATGATACAGGCAGCTTGAACAAGAGATGGAAACGGTGGTTAAGGTACTGCAACCTGGACCTTTGGGAATAGTGGAGCACAATTTCTCTGCTGTGGAGATGCGTCAGGCAAATGCCATTGTCCGAACTGCAGTAGACAATTGGCGGAGGAATGCAAATCTAGAGAAGAGAAGCAGCGTGTTAAGAGATTTTATTCAGAAATAATCGCTGCATCATTTTTCCTTGACTATCAAATCATTAATATTTTCTAGATTTCTAAGCCCTAGTCAAATACTTCATCGTGATGTTATTACACCGTTGTCTTTTTTTTTTTGTCAATTTTTCTCAGAAGAAGCACTTTTTTGAAGGATTTTATTTTCCGTTTCTGTTTCTTTTGTTACTTATTTTTAGAGACGAATTCCTTTAGGGTATGTTTCTTTTGCCTTTGTTCGGTTCTTATTGACGATCCCCAAGGTGCTTTTGACGACTGAAACAGCGGGATATCCTTTTGAAACTTGTATGATTTGCAAGCCTGGCCGCTGATATGGCTGCGAGCCCTGGGATGCTAGCTCCCTATTAGCTTCATTTGTTCTAGTGATACAGTGATCTGCATGCTCAATTGGTTTTTTGGCTATCAGGTTTCTTTTTCACAAATGCTTGCTATATGTTTTCTGCAATGGTGGTCCAAAGAAAATGTCATCATTTCTTTGGACTATATCCTAAAAAGAGATTTTGTTTAGAGTCTATGAACTCTGGGATGTTACCTTGCTGTCAACCTTCTTTGTTTTAGTGGTGCAATGACCTGCATACCGATTGCTTTCTTCTAAGTCCTTGCTCTGTCTTGTGTGGTAGTTCATGGTAGTCAGCCCCAAAAGTCCAAACATTTGTTTGGACCTTGTCCTAAAGAAAACTTTCTTTAGAGGCTACCAATCTTTGTATGTTACAATGCTGTCTGTAACAGCCCAGTTAGCTTTGCAGATGTTGCCCAAATGCTTTTTGCTAGCCTCTCTTTTCGAAGTCCTTGCCATGTCTTCTGTGCAAGTTCCTACTGATATGTCTGCCGACAGCATTTTTTTTCAAGTACGTTTAGAAACACTGAAGTTTACTGCTTCCTTTTTGTTCCCCTTGTCTATGTATATTGGACATGTTCATTGGCTAGGTTCTTGTGTATAAATTTCTTTAGGTAGAACGAATGCTTTTTGCTAGTCTCTCTTTACCAAGTCCTTGCCATGTCTTCTGTGCAGGTTACAACTTACATGCCGGCAGATTTTTTTGTGTTTTATAATTACTGAAGTTTATTGCTCCCCTTTTATTCCTTTTTGTTTATGTATATTGAGCATGTTCATTGGCTAGGTTCATGTGTACATTTTTCTTGAGGTAGAACATCAGTGATCTCGAAGTAGAATCTAGAAGTTAATTCTTATTCGAGAATATATTCGAAGCAATAGAATCAAATGAGTTCCTTATCAGAAAGTTATTTGCAAGTCTTTATGTCATCATCTTACTGCTCAGTATTTTCAAAACTTGAATATCGAATAGATTGTGATATTGACTTATGGCATCATTATCTGGATTACACACTCTGACATTGATTTATCAAGTTGTTCATGCATGATGGTTCTGTTTGTGGTGATACGCTATTTTATCCAGAAAGATATGGCTGACTGCTGTATTCTCACTTTTATAGCTTTTCCAGATGCAATCCATTAGACGAAATTCCAACAGCAATGTTGATGCTTAAAAAAGCGTTTGAAAATTGATGTGAGCAATCAGGGAGCATGGAGCTCAGATGTACTGAGGCAAAGCAGAACCTCAAGTTCAAGTCCTAACTTGGACAATCTTTTGCTAATTTGGTTTCCATAGCAGTAAGTTATCTGTACTTCTAGGCCCAAAACAAAGAAATTTCTCCCAAAATTGTCTAATCCTACCTTTCAAGCATAGAACAGGAAATAACCCATCACAACGTGACTCAGAATGTGAATGTTATTTCCAAACCACTCAATTTTATTTTTTTCTTCAAAATCTTTAAACATGATTATGTGATGTGTCAACTCCAGCACGTTCTCTGAATCGATGCAGATAATTTGGTAGATCACTTGTCATTTTTCTACCGCTAATCTTTGATCCAGTGTCCCATTTTCCCCCCATTTTATTTTTTTTTAATGAGTTATCAAATTTTATTCATCAGAAAGCAACTAATTAGCAGAATGCTTAATCCTGAGCCCTCAAAACAACAACTAAAAAAAAAAAAAAACAGCCTGTATGTCTAAGAAAACATCTGTGTTTGCTCCTTTATGATCTCAGGTTCGAGCCTTATAGTTGTTAATATGATAGCCACTAGAAACTTATATGGTCGTTAACTTCAGGGTCCGTAGAATTAGTCGAGATGTGTACAAGCTAACCTGGACACCCAC
>Ga0325404_1003884_pt1 | contig 15953 bp, 7 predicted proteins | sample PopdelMetagenome_18_FD_205664 | JGI IMG/M metagenome (GOLD analysis project Ga0325404, IMG submission 205664) | Populus deltoides microbial communities from Bellville, Georgia, United States - Xylem-Control-R1 | ecosystem: Host-associated > Plants > Phyllosphere > Stem > Wood/Secondary xylem... | reverse complement strand
AAAGCTCGATGGTTGTGCAGTATATATCGTTATGAGGAAGAAAGAAAGAAACAGTCATTTCGAACAACAACAAAACCCACACTTGAATAACATTGCAATGGCATTGGCAGGACAACGTTTCATGTCTAGTCAGTCACCTAAGATGAGCACAACAGAAGGTAATTATCCAGAGGCACCAAGAAAGTCACAAAATCTTAGGGAGCCTTTGAGGAATGATAACAAAAGGATCATAAAGGTTACTGGAGTATCAAATTTCAATGATGTCAAAGCCAACAAGGCCACTATCCTTTCCCCAGTCGCAGTTGCAACTCATGGAGCACTTGCTAGTGCTCAATGTTCACGGTTGATCTCCACCAAGAAGTGCCGCTACATCATCAGTCTGAAAAAATTGGTCATTATGGTATTTATTGCTGGGAGCAAACCAGGTTGAGCCAAGCAAAACATCTGGCCTGTTACAGTCTGTCTGATTGAGAACTTCTCTTGCTTCAACATAAGGCAAAACCTGATCGATTGGTTCAGGCTTGACATTATATACTACAAGAATCACAAGTTCATTAGTAAAACTGGGATTCCCGACAAGTTTATGTAATCTTAAATATTCTCACCTTGTTCATCCGAAGAGCTTCCGCTGATCGGGGTGCACTCCCTAAACAATGAGGAAGCAGAATGACCTGAAGGAGAGTTAAGATCAGCATGTAGTTCCCATTCTGCTGCACAGGCATTCAAAGGTGAACTATGCACTCCACAACCAATTGGGACAAAAGCATCTGAAGTTTGGTGGCCTGGACATTTCTTTGAGTGTTTCAGAGTTCGTGATTCATAGAGTACTGCCTCCAAGAGACCACTACTTCTTGGTGACTGACCATCTGACTTTGTCTCCTTGGTTGGAGGAGACTGAATAAAAGTATCAACAGACTCAAGTGAAGGCAGTGGGGAAGCAGGCGTTCCCCAGCTATCTTGTTGAGTTTCTGAATATTGGAGTGAAGGGAGCTCTAACTTCGTGGCCCTATATATGGGCTCAGAAGAAGATGAAGAAGAAGAATTGCCATTTAATATGGCATGACTGCCAGGAAGAACACCGCATGATGACTGGTCATAGTTGCTCAAATCACAACCATATGGGGAAGATAACCCAAAGTTCCCTGTCATCTTTCCACGATGATAATCTGTAAATTGATCAAACTCTGGTATTCCACCACTGACACTACCATCAAGACCAGTGAATATGGTCTGTGACTCTCTAAAGCGTTTGGCAGGATGAATTGTTGGGAACACAAGGCCCTGACCATAGGATGAACCTACACCTTGTTTCAGCATGCTGCTTGCAGAAGCATCGAAAAGACCTGTTGAATAAGACAGGACACCTGGATTGAGTGCCAGAGTTTTGAATTCCACTTCCGGAATCTTAAAATGGTCAGTCAGCATCATATCAGGATCATGTGCGTCCCCTGTTTGCAATTTGCCCATATTTTGACCATCTTTATTCATCTTATATGCTCGCAGACAAACTTCAGGGGGGTAAAGTGGTAAGCCAGCACGTTGCAGTCTCTTTGTTCTTGTATTCCAGTAGTTCTTTATCTCGTTATCTGTCCTTCCAGGCAACTACAAGGGGAAGGAAATCATAAACACAAAAAAATGGAAGCATGATACAGAAAACAAAGCTGGGAACTTGAGGTTTTGTTTGTTTGTATTAAAAAAATTATCAGGGAACAAACTTGTTTCATGTCTCCCATGGTTGCCTAAATGCTGTCATGTATAGGAATTTGCTTAACATATTATGCAATATGCTACCAGCCTACCACATAATGTCTTGTGAGTGGCCAGTACTATAAGAAACAAAAGCTTCAGAATATATTCAATTACCAAATTGTAATTCTGTGTGGACACAGTTACTTCACAAAAACAGAGAGAGATAATCAAAAACGCAGGTTCAGTCATAACACATAAAAGATGATACTTTTCCCCAAAAACCAAACTGAGCCTGGGGGAAATTATGAAGGCAGAAAGAAAAACAAGGTTCTGTTATACCTGTTTCAAAAGAAAATAATGTCCTAAAAGATGAAGTTAGTTGAAGCAAATGGATAAGCACTTTAACATATATACAAGAAGACCATATTGTAGTTAATCATGTAGCAGGAAACTTCCATGTATGTAATATGATGTAGAGCGTACATAGAGGTTTGGTTCTTTTGAAGCTTATGCTAAGCCTCACAGAACATGTATTCCACAAACAGCTTCTTGAATACCTCTTCCCGGAAAAAAAAATTGAAACAATAGTTACTTTTAAATACAAAATATGAATCCCTAAGATGGAAACATGATTTTTAAGATTAATATATAAGGTGAAAAACCAGCAATATTTCTGAAAATGGAAGCCGCTCAGGAAAAACATAAAATCAGTGAAGTTGATTTCCATTTCTTTGTCACTAATTTTTTTTGGACTTGGTGTTGATTCTTGACAAGCTACAAACTCCCAAAACTAATTAGAGTGACTCATTTAGCCTAATGAAAAATGCATTAAACTGGAAAAAGGAAATCTTTTGATGTTGTAACTAAGATATCTGAGACAACAAAAAGATTATGCAGATATATGTCTGACTATAAGATTGTGTTCAAACACTATGCTTATATATCCTCTTTTTTTTTTTGCTGGTTTACATTCTTATCTCATTCCAAAAACGTCAGAATGATTGAAGATTAATTAAGAATTTGATTTTTTTTTAATTTTATTTCTTTTTCAGTATTTAATTCTATTTCCTATCATACTAGATGAATTAATTTTATGCCATTTCCTTATTTTACATTAGTAATATTTTTTCTTTTTTTATGCTACTTATTTTTCTGAAGGGCTGTGAAGGGTTTATTGATGACTACAAACCATAAGTTATCACTCTTTTGAGGGAGCCTTTTTTTAATTGATAATAAATGAAGAATTTATATCAAGTTTTCATAGACCTCGTGTTATTTTCTGATATTCTACACCTTTTTTTCTCCGCTACTCCCTATTTCTCCTCTCCTCCCAATTTCTTCTTCCCATACTACATTGTGTATGCGCACGCACTGCGCATGTAGGCAAACACACACGGGGAAGAAAAGACAGACAATGTCTTCTATCAAATCATGTATGCAATTAGCTGGATTCAAAATAAACGCTTGAATATTTATCTGCACATTACATTGGGAATTTAGTAAGAAGTGTGCAGCTGTTATGTCTGACTGAACAAATCTTTGTATATATATGCATGTTTGTAAGTATATCTGTTCCTACCATTGCCATATCCATGCCACTTGATTAATGGATTTTCTATACAGTGCACATCTAAAAAAATCCAACATCTGATCATTGTTGTGTTCCATGAACAAAGTTAGACGGATAGATACCATCCCCACAACATAATTTAAAAAGATCAAAGTGATAACACATTTATTTGAAAAACCTTTAAATCAGGAATAAGGTTACCAACCTCTGCAGCCATTCGAGCCCATTTGTTTCCCATATTAGCATGGAGTTCAATGATGCGGTCCTCTTCCTCTGGAGTGAATGAACCCTTCTTCAGATCTGGTCGTAGATGATTTGCCCATCGCAGACGGCAGCTTTTTCCACATCGGAAGAGCCCTGAGTGCTTCTGGACAGAATTCCAATTCCCTTCTCCATGCTTCTTGACATAGTCTATCAAAATAGCATCTTCTGCAGAGGTCCATGGGCCTTTCTTCAAAGGAGTAATCCCACCCACCATTCCCCCACCATTAACTTCATCAGCTGCTGGTGAATCTTGACGACCCCTGGACCTCTTATTATCCTCAGTCCCATTCATCATGCTGCTCATCTCATGAATATGCCTGAATAGATGAAATAAGACAGCTTAAATAAAGCTCAAAACAGTTCAATTCAAATCAGAAAAGGTAAGTAACATAAAGAGCGAATCAAAGGGGGGAGAATAAATTGCCGTTTTTGGACGCAAAGAAGACGACAAAACCAAAGGTGAAGTCCAAACAATAATGTGAACCGCTAAACATTTACGTATCCATGCAATCCAGCAATACAAGTAATCCAAGCAACTCCTTACAGATTACAAAGTCAAAACCAAAACGCTTTTAATACTGAGTCTATGAGATATTATTGCTACACTAATACGACGACTTTGCAAAGATTCTCTACACGAATCGTGCGTAAAATTAATACATTTGGCCAGCTCTTTGGCTAATACATTTGACCAACCCTTTGCTATATTCAATTTATAGAAAATTTCTATATTTGATTTATAGAAAATTAAAGTCAATTAAAGCACAATGCTCTCGGTTGTCCAGACTACTTCCTACCTTTCTTTGCTATAATTTAATTGATATCCATATTATTACCACAAACAGATAAAAAGAAGAGAGTAAACTTAAAAGATTACTTTTACCTGCACAAATTGTTGAAGTCAGGTGAAGGTTGACAAATTCCAAGATCAGAAACTCATCAACTCAACTAATCCCTCTATAATCCCACTAAATCTAACATCACAACTTACAACCACCTCCAAAAACTTGAATGAAACAATGAAGAAACAAAACCCACATCAAAAACTGAAAATATGAAAACCCTTCAAGTATTAAAACTCAAAAGATTTCGACTAAGTACTGAAACTGTAACAAAGTGATGGGTTCCCAGTTTTTCTTTTATGCTGTTTTTCTTTACATTTACAGAAATGATAGCTGAAAAGAACCGAACACAATCAAGCTCAACACACTGAAATTCAAAGCTGCATACTTACAGAAACAAGCAATTAAAACAGTAAGAAAAAAAACAAAACATGAAGGCACGCAATACTCAGATCCATTAAAGCAAAATACATACCATAAAACTCTACCACACATCCAAACCAAGTGTAGAGTCTGAGCACAGAAGAGGGTTTTGTTTCTTTCTTGCTTGCTGAGCGGAGTAGGAAAAATGGGTTTAAAAATAGAGAAAAAAATTGGCCATTAAAAGCAAAAACAAAAAAAAAAAGGTTAGCAGGAAAAAGAAACCCAAGTTAATTAAAAATATTAGATGGCTAAAAATGAGTAGATGTAGGAGAGATTCAAAAGGAGATATCAACAGCAAAAAAGCTAAATATCTCCTCTTCTTCTTTTTTTAAAAAACAAAAAATAAAAATTTTAGCTTTCCCTTTTCTCCATGGTGTGTACTTCCATGTTCCTCAAGGGAGAGAGAGAGCTTGCATTTTTGTTCATAAGGTCTTATAAGGGGGGTGAGGACATGAATTTAATCATGGCCCCACTTAATCCTCACGTCTATTAATTATCAGAAATCATCAATCATGATGATGAGTTTATTAAATTTGCTAGCTTTTGATATTAATAAACATTTCATCTCTCATTGGTGGCCCCAAGTCTTCTAAGTATAGTAGAAACATGCCCTAAGGTTACATAAATAAATTGAGGTATTACAAATGGGACTCCATTTTCTTCCCATTTCAGAAGAATAATTAAACTACATTATCGAGAGAGGGAGAGGGAGAGGGAGGGAGGGAGGGGGATAAGAAGGATTTCATCTTTTACTATTTTTGATAAGTATGGAAGCATGATTTTCACAATAATAAAAATTATTAATGTTAAAAGGGATAAAATCTCTCATTAGCTACGAGCAAGTTGCTCAGAATTTTTCCAAACTTGAAATAAGCCAGCAAATCCCACGTCTTTTTTTTATTGGTGACCATTGAATATTGTTGAAATAAAATGTTGTTCCATTGAACATTATTTTTTTTTAATTCAGAAATCATTGTGTTTTTCAAAAATGTTTTTTTTTTAAATGAGTTTATTTTTTATTTTTTTAATGCTTCAAATTAATTATTTTTTTGTGATTTTACATCATTTTAATAAGTTAATGTTAAAATAAATTTTAAAAAATAAAAAAATATATCATTTCAATATATTTCCAAATAAAAAACTTATCTTTTTAAAAAACATATATATATATATATATATTGTGTGAATCCAAAATCACTTCTCTCTCTCAAATAACGTGGAAAAGCCAGGCATAATTCAACACAAACTCAAACTGTGGTAATTGGATGCGTAGCACCCTCGGGCTGTGGCCACAAGGAAGCTATGCGCCGAGGGAAGCAAAGGGTGACATGGGCGGCAAGTACTTGTCTCAACTGCCTCTTTCGAGCCCTCTGGTTGGTTTTTACCATTCTCTTTGTACTTCAAAAAGCGTTTGGGACAAAAGCTGATTTTATTCCATTTCCACAAGGACCATAACCAATTCAACGGTGCAAAATCTTCCATCATCAAATTTCATGATTTTCAAGGAAAAGCAATCTAAATTACATGACTTTTTTTTGGGAAGCAAGTTGCAAATGATAAGTGTGATCTACAAGCAGCACATTACAAGGTAGGTTCTGGAAATTATTTGCCAGATGATGATGGTGTTCTCTACAAGTTGCAAGAACATACACTAGTGATCTTCAAAGTTTTGATATCAAGAGACTCGTGACTCTTTCCTAAATCAACAACCTTTATAAATAAGCACTGGCGCCTAAAATCAAGAAAATGGAAATGGTCTTCTCAAAAAATGATAATACTACAGAAAATGTGGAGGAAGGGCTTCGCTCAAAGAGTAGTGCCAAGCACAAAATCCACAACAGCAGCCCGCCAAAGAGCTTCACCGAGAGCCGCCCACCATCTGACTGGTGTAGGGTTTCAGGGAATCCTTTGGAGTTGCAGCTGTCGGACTACTTATTTTTACCATTGCCCAAATCACGAATATTTCAAAGTGACACCGTTGTCACCAGTAAATGGAGATGAAACTCCAAGCAGGTTGCAGAGCCAAGCAATCTGTCTCCTGGAATTTGTTTTATTATAGTATAAAAGGTAAGTGGGGAAGGGAAATGGAAGATGAAACAACAGTTTTTCAATCATAGTTATGGTCTGCAAATTGTTCGGTCAGATTAAGAATATATAGTTGCACTCACTTGATTGATAACAGTAATAATCAACACCACCTTGGGGCATAAAGCTTTTCCAAAATGGACCTTGCAAAATCAACGAGGTTCACGGTCAGCAGCCTGAGAGACAGCATGAAAGCACTAACTAGGATACTGTAAGTAATTTCGACTCAGCAAGGCAGTCCACATATATAGAATGAAAGCACTGCGGGCTGTGCTCTGATTCCCTGTAAGGAGCGTGGAGCAAGGCAGTATTTGAGCAATGGATACCACTCACCAGAAAGCTACACTGTTCTTCACCAGTTCACAATAGGTGACCAGTCGATTGCGATTCATAATATGAATATGAGTGTGCTGCCAATGCCATCCACATTCACAGAGGAAAAGAATCTCATTAGGAGGAAGATAGAATTAAAAAATCAACGACAACATTCACACACACATACACACATCAGATATATAGCAGAACTTTTTTTTAACATCTGAAAATTCAGCCATGCCCACGAGCAACATTACCACCTAATATGAACAATAACAAGCTTTATCATTGAATTATATGAATGTACAAGTGAAAAATTATCCGAAGGTATTCTTCTCCTTGACGTGCTAACTGGAGATAATAATTGAACAAAGCAAACCTCAGCACAAGGCAGGGTTGAGAAATAAATTAAAGAACGCATGTTCTGTCTACTCAGTAGGTAAGTCTCAAAAGCTGTATGATAGTTTTTGATTTTCTACATGTTAACAATATATGCTGCGTAGTGGAGTGGAATGTATTGAAAACAGCAAGGCAGTTTCTCAAATGTTTTAGTATCAGAAACTTCTTCTCAGTTTTGTAATTAATAAACTAACGATGGAGGAGCATGTTTGCAGCACAAGATGATTCTGCAGTAATTTGTTTGTACCCTGACAGTTACACATTGTTATAAAGACTCAACCACCTTTGCCTATCCTCCAGACATTGACTGGTTGCTAAAGCCTCATAGCATGAGAAAAGGCACAATCGAATCAGAATTTCATTTTGTGTGGGAATTGTACATTTACATAGGACATCAAGAGCAGAATAATCTTGAAAATAAATAGCCATGGCATCCCTGTAAAGTATCAAGCAAAGGAGCTGTCTGACATGCATCCTCAACCTCACGGTTCATCCACCTTTTTAGCATAGTTTCTGCAGCAATAGACACCTGATGCTGCAATACAGCAGCACCAAGAGGTCCCACCAAATTCAGCCTTGTTGCAGCTGAAAAAGCATCTCTCAATGTGATAAACATGTAAGCCCTCTGAGAAGTTTCACTATCCATGCCCAGAAGCCCACAAACAATCCCAAAGACAGGAGCATGGTGAAAAGCAACAATCCCAGAACCAAGAGACATCTCTCTCATAATTTTAAGAGATGGGATTTCTGTAAACACAGCCGCAGCCACTCTCATTAGCGCCAATCCTTGTGAAACAGACGCCTTTCGACTTACTTCATTAGTTAAAGTAGCATCAAGCATTCTATCAAGTTTCCGCCAATTATCCAAATCCGGACACATTGCTGCGGAGTACACATAAGGAAGAAGCAAGCTTCCCGTGTTCTCCAAAACATGAATTACATAAGTTTGGAAGTCTTCTGGATTCAAAATCACACGTGCTTGAATAGCTGCCTCAATACCAAACGAATGAGCAAACCCACCAGTAGGAAGAATCGAATCGATCAGTTGCCACTGGCTCCAATGCAAAGAAAAACTCGTAGAAGCAGGTTTCTCTTGTGCTCCATCTATTTCCTTCTTGCCTTCCATTGGAAAAATTGAAAAACCAGCTTGGCCGCAGGCAAATACTTGGCAGATTAACTATCAAAACAAGAATCAACAGCACAAACCAGCAGAATGAACAAATTATTTTATCAGAATATAATCTCTAGGGATGCAAGAGTTTCCAAAATCTATAATTAACCCAGCTAATCTTTATGCCCATTTTGTATATCCTAACAATAAAATTATCAACATCTGCCATCAACCCAGTACATCAAATCGATTATAGAACGTCAAATTCTTTGCAGTTTCAGGAATAATACTCAGAGAAGATAACCAAAATTCAAATCAGAAAAAGATGCAAACCAAACAAAAAGATATTAAAAAGGAAAAGTAAAAAAAAAAAAAAAAAAACCCAGATACGCAATCTGTATGAAGAACTACAGATTCTATGGAGGTCAGCAGGGACTTCATGAAACGAGGAGAGACTTGCCTGTCTTGTTCTGTAACCACGACCTTGCTGCGTGAAAATTCGACGTTGACTCCTTACTTCAAGTGTTAGTTTCAATTTACCCACCTTTCTTTCAATTTGGTTCTAAAACTGGAATCAACCATGCCCTTAAATATAAAAAAGTTTCAATGAGGCTTGTAACAAATACAAATCCCTTGATTATACGCATTTTGTTAATTTAGTACTTTAATTTTAGAAATCTTGTGGCCATAGGCTAGTTGCTTAACTTCGAAGGCGTCGTCACACATGCTAGAATAGTTGTCAGATTTAGTCCAGCCATACAATTTGATTCGAGAACCTAACAATCTAAGATCTAATCCAAAATGCATACATACTCATGCACACTTCACAAAATTTAAGCATCTTATAGCAAGGAGGCAATAATTGGGCAGGAGACAAACAAAGAATTGAGAAGCTTATTGAAACTTGTATCACTAAAATGCCAAGAAATTAAGCTAATACATAGAATTAGAATTCAAGAAAGTTAATTGGTGAGCATCTCCCCCCTTTCCTTGCTCTAAGAACCTTGCAGCACCCTCCAATCAAAGCATCTTCTAAGGGAACAAGGCATGGAGTATAAGGAAAAATCTCGCCTGTCTCCAACCTGATATATAGTGCTTTTTATTTCTTCCGTCTTTGGGTCATATGAACTCAACCTCTTTGAATACTTTCTCGTCAGCGTCGATATGCTTCCATCTTCCATGTACTCCTTGACTCCATACTCTTTCATCAAACATATGTTAAACGCAGGGAATCCAGCATCATATAGACACAAAAAATCCCCAACAACACTAATTAAGGATGCAGTCTTCATGTCTATCTGATCAGGAGGTGCAGTACTCCGTGTTTGTTCATTCTCCGTATCAAAAGAGCATATGTATTGATTATCTCTGTTATGCTTATTATCGACTGTAACCCAATGTAGAGCTCCATTTACGAAAACGGTTTGTATCCATTTATCACAATAACGGCGTCCAGGGATATCAATCTTTCTCCAAGTATTGCTTCCAGTGAAGATCTGACCAGGGATATCAATTCCCCATGGTCTATTTATTAGAATCGTGCACTGATGACTTTGTGAGCTATAGTAAAACCCGCCTGGCTGTGTCGAAGCAACCTGCCCTTGCTCTACTTCTGACCCTGGAATCTCTACGTACTCTCCCGTAATAGGATTGCAGATGTAAAGTTTGTTAATCTTTAGAGTCTTCAGTTTCCGAGAGACAAAGCAAGCCGTTACTGGAACCCACAAAGTTGCCCTTATCGGAAATCTTTGGGAGGTCAAATTCGGTTGGCATACTCAACATGGCATTATTAATATTAATTACTGCTGCTAAGGCTATGGATATCACAATCGTATTGTGATTTCTTATTCCCTGAATAAGGAGTTGAAACCATGTCACGCCAGGATCTGCAAACGTTTTTGCACTGCATCATAGTGTTGACAGGGAGTCTTGCAAGAATGTCCAGGAGGAGTTCTGTTGGCAATTTTGTCATCAGTCTGGATGGTGATTCTTCAATACCCTTTCTCTCTTGTTGTAACCAGCTGGTGGTTTCCATTGTATATCAACAAAAAAGCTACTTGTGAGCAGTGATAGTTAAACTATTTGGGTATGTAAACAAATAAAAAATTGGTTTTGAAGTGTTAAAAATTGTTTTTAATGTATTTATTTATCCCATAAATAACATTTTAAAATGTAATTAATCTTCTAAACTTGTGAAAAAATAAGAAGAAAAGACAAAAGAAAGAAAATATCTTTTTTGAATATCTTTTTTCTTTGTGTAATGATTAAATATTATGATTATTAATAAAAATAAATGATTAATTATGAAAATTAAAAGAGATAAACTCAAAAAAAATTTAATTTAATTTTGATTGTTATATGTCTTTTTTGTTCATAGTTCAGATTTGTTACTTATTTTTTTTATTGTTATATGTTTTGTTTTTTATTATTTAATTTATTTTCAATTTCATCACTTAGTATTTAGTCTTATTTTATTTTCATATCAAAATTTACCCTTATTATTTTGATTGTCATTTATTTTATTTTGAAAAATCTTTTAAATTTTAATATTTTTTTCAATTTCATTCTTCAACATTAAATTGATTTTTTTTTAATTTCACCCTTCAATATTTAATTGATTGTAAATTGGGTTTCATTGTTTTTTGAGATTTGGTGCTTCCGGACTAATAGTTTGTGTCACCTATTTGAAGAGTTAACATGGGTTAACATTGTTTTATTTTTATTTATTTAAATTTTTTATTTCATCATTTGATATTTTTTTTAAATGAGCTTTGTTGTTTTCTTTTCTATTAGCTTATTCAAATCTCATAACCAGAACCAAGGTTTGATGAATTAACTCATGTTAGCTCAGGGTCAACTCAAACCGAGTTTTTTTAAAATATTTTTTAATCCAATTGTATTCTTTTGTATTTAATTTGCTAGGAATTAATTAAGATACATCGTTTTTCTCTTTTGAAAAAAGATTTTCTCCTAAATTATTATAATCACTTTTTTTATTTGATATATTTGTTGTAAATTATTTTTTTATCTAATTAAAATAAAATCAATTTATTTGATCTATTCAGATATATAACAAGAGTCACTAATTTTTTTTTTTTTTCTAAAACGTGCTTGAGGCACTAAAACATTAATTTTTATAGAAAAAAATTAATCTAATTTACGGTGAAGCGTGAACACTTGGCTAATATCATATATAATTAAATGTGTAATAATTGGATGCATAGAGATATAGAACAAACATAATAATAAAATTTAATTTTGGACATTTGAGATACGGTAGAATACGCGAAGTATGCAATTAGGATACATGATAAATATATCCATAATACCTTTTAGGGTCAGATTTCTTATTATTATTATTATTATTATTATTATTATATTGATTCAAATATGAATTTAAGTTTTATGAGTTAGAATACTTATATATTTAAAATAGAATTTCATTTAATTGATATGAGAGTAGCTAGGAAGCAAATACTTACGGATTTAAATTTCATTCAAAGTTAAATTTGACCAAATTCTAAAAGCTAACATGAATTAACTTATTTTGAGGCTACTTTACTAGAAGGAAGTAAAAAAATTGAAAAATTGAGAAAACTGAAAAATAAATAATTGAAAAAAACTGAACCGTGAAAAAAACCGATTAAACCGATTAAAATTTTAAAAAACCAACCGGTTTGGTTCGGTTTCGGTTTTATAAGCCTAAAACCGAAAAAACCGAACTGAACCGAACCCAAACCGAAAAAAACCGGAAAAAAACTGAGCTAAAATCGAGCCAATCCGAAAAAATCAAGCCAAACTGAAAAATCCGAGCCAAACCAGAAAAACCGAGCCAAACCAGTTTGAACTGGTTTTTGTCCAAAAAAACCAAACCGAAACCGGTTAATTTGAATCAATTTTAAATTTTTTTTTAAATTCAATTTAGTTATTTTTTTATATAAAATCTGAACCAAACCCAAAATAATCACCCATGAACTATATAATATTTCAATTAGAATTACTGCTTTCCAACTCCTCTCAGGAGGCTAGACCCCTATAATGAACTCTACAATATTTCAATTAGTATTACTGCTTTCCAACTCCTCTCAGGAGGCTAGAGATTGAGTCTCTCCTCTCTATAACCTAAAAAAAGAAAGAAAAAAGCATGAACTTAATTTGAATGTCATTTAATTTCTAACTTGTTCTACGTTGCTCAATAATTGAAGGTAAAATATAAAACAAAGCTCACACTTGCATAAACATGCATGCATGCCCACTTCACAAAATTTCAATAGACATGAAAATTAATATTCATCTATGGCAAGGCACAGCAATAATTGATTAGAAGAAAAATTAAAAAAATTTGAAAAACTCATTGAAACTAATAATAACTAAATAGAATTAGAACTCCAGAAAGTTAATTGTTGAACATCTTTTCCTTTTCCTAACATTAAGAATCTTGTAGTGCCCAGCTCCAATCAGAATATCTTTTAAGGGAACCAAGGATGGAGTATGAATGTAAACAAATCGCCTGTCACCAATCTGATCATCTAGTGCTCTTGATTCTTTTGTCTTCGGATCATATGATATCAAAGTCTCCGAGTTCTGTATCAACAGAATACTTGCATCTTCCTTTATTGCAACTGGTCTATAATGAGAATTTGGTGATCTTTTAACAGTATAATGTTTCCACGACTCCTCGACTCCATATTCTTTCATAACCCATATGTTAAATTCAGGGTATTCATTATCAAATATACACAAGAAATTCCCTAACCCTGCTAAAGATGCAGTGTGCATGACTACTTGATCAGGAAGTGCAATACTCAGGGCTTGTTCATTCTCCATGTCAAAAGAGCTTATATGGCGATCGTCTCTAGTGCTAATCCAATGTAGAGCTCCATTCAGAGGAACTGCACGTATCAGATGAAGGTGGCCTGGGATATCAATATTTCTCCAGGAATTGCTTCCTAGTGTGAAAATTTGTCCTGCTCCTGGAAAATTTCCATATCCTACTCTTACTCTAGGCATTAGAACCTTGCACTGCTGATTTTGTGGGTTGTAGAAAAACCCAATTGGCTCAAAAACATGCCATCCTTGCTCTACTTTTGGTCCTGCAATCCCAACGTACTCTCCTGTAATAGGATTGCAGATGTAAAACTTTTTCTTCATCCTGTGAATTTCTGACAAACAAAGCAAGCCATTACTCGAACCCACAACTTTGCCTTGAAAGGTATTTTTCGGGAGCTTAAATTTTGTTGGCATACTCACCATGGCATTATTAATATTACTGCCGCGAGAGCTATGGATATGACAGCAATATAGCTTAGTCTTATTGCCTGAACAATGACAAAACAAGAGGCTGCTGGGTTTTGCCTTGGCGAAGTGCAGGTGTGCAAAATAAGGAGTTGAAAGGAGGTCACGCCAGGATTTACAAACGCTTTTGCACTGCGTCATGGCCTCGACAGGTAGTCTTGAAAGAATATCGACGAAGATTTCAGCTGGTAGCGTGGGCGTGGATGATGGTTCTTCAAGACACTTTCTCTCATATAACCTAGTTCTGTATCTTTTCGCCATTGCATATATCAGCAAAAAATTAAAACCTTGCTAGTGATTGGCTCTCGTTCGCATAGAAGAAGAAAGAGATGTCTCGTATATATATGAAATTAGGAGGTAGAGAACATCTTAATTACGTTTGCGTAGTCCAAAAGGATTTTATGTCTTATTTCCAAACGAATCTGGTAATTCATGCCTGCCCCTAATAATGTGCTGTGTACCATTTTACGTGTTTTATATTTGTTTAATTACAGGTTTTTTATTTCTTACGAAAAAATTTTCATGTCAATATTTTAATAATAAAAAATTATTTTCATTATTACGTGATATAATTTTAGATAATAAGTGGATTAATTTTATTTTTCTTTTCTAAAATATTTTTTGAATTATAACATTTTGAAGGTAATAATACTATTGTGTTTACTATTAGAGTATATACTAGATTATTGGCGGAAGTTGTGAAAAACTTCACCTAGAAATAGATTTTTCTAGTTGACGAGCTCTAGGTTTTTGTTGATCTTATAAAATAAATTTTTTATATATATAATTTTTAGAGAAACATTTTGATGCTTAAATCAGTTTTAAATATTTGTTGATTTAATGATAAATAAGAAAAAATTATGAAAAAAAAGTTCTCTTCATCTTTAGGTAGTTTAGAGATTTATATCCTTTGTCTCTAGCAATTTATTCTTATAGAGATTTTCTACGGTTCACCTTTTCCAAGACAATAGTCCGAGGCGACAAGGCAAATGGTTGTGCTTTTCCAAGAATACAATCAAAAGTGGTTATGTTGAAAAAACAATTTATGGCAAGCTTTGATTGGTTTAGATAATGATGTCTGATTCACCGCGTCTCTCCGCTAATAAAAGTGTTGGTATAATACAAGTAGAATTTATGAGATTGTGTATAGAAGAAAACAAAAGAATTTTATGTGATTGTGTATAGAAAAATATAGAAAATATTTGCAAAGTAAAAGAAAGAGTAGGAAACAAATATGTAAAATAAAAAAAAAATACAAAAAAAGATTTGGGTTTTCCTATAACAGGTTGACTCAGGCGAACAACACTTGTACTCGCCTAAGCCGAGCCCAGGCAAGCAGCCTCTAGCTAACCTGGATCGAGCCCAAGCAAGTTGCATCAGGCCTTTTGGCATTTGTTTCGCTTGGCACATCACCTATGCTATGTTGCAGGATGAATCAATTTTTTTGTATAAAAAAATCCAGGTGTTATTAATATGTTTTTTAGCAAGAAAAAATATTAAACTATATCGGGATTGACTTGATTTGACTTTGTTAAATTGATAATTTCAAAGATAACCCAAACAACCGATAAAAATATGATTTGACTAAAAAGATAAGATATTTTAAAAAAAAAATTGAAATGACAACATATTAGATCTATTTCAATCAACTGAAGTTAATATGTCAAATCCATTACTCAGGTCAAAACAACCTAATATCCCTATAGAAAGTAAATAAAAAAATATTAAACTCAATTATTAATCGATTGAATGTTAAAAGATGAATTTTAAAACAAAATTCAACTAAAAAATAAGACAAGTCAACTCAGGTTAAACTGTCAAACTTAGGTCATTAGATAACCCCATATAAATCAAATCAAAATAAATTATAAAGTTCAATTCTCAATTAACCCAATGCTAAATGATGAAATTAAAAAAGAACACAAAAAACAACATGTATCAACCAACAAACTCGTGGCCT
>Ga0325404_1003882_pt1 | contig 15958 bp, 10 predicted proteins | sample PopdelMetagenome_18_FD_205664 | JGI IMG/M metagenome (GOLD analysis project Ga0325404, IMG submission 205664) | Populus deltoides microbial communities from Bellville, Georgia, United States - Xylem-Control-R1 | ecosystem: Host-associated > Plants > Phyllosphere > Stem > Wood/Secondary xylem... | reverse complement strand
TATGTAAATAATAGTTAAAGTAAACAATTTAAAACTGAGAGAGAATTTATTAATTAAATATTAAAATAAACAAAAAATAATAATAAATAAATCAAAGCCACCCGATTTCTTTTGTTTTATTTAATAAATTGGATGGCATGTCATTCACCTAGATAGGTGACGTTTCATCCACTATTATAGTTTTCATCCACTTCTATTAAGAAGAAAAGTGGGTTCAAATTAATTTATGGATTCTAAAAATTAAATTTTCATTTGGTTTAATCTTAAAACACCTCCAAGAACATCTTGGGAATTTCAATTTCATTTCAAAATCCAAAACACCTTCTACTCACTCTAAAAAGCAAAAATCAAATTAAAAAAAAATAATTTTGTAAATCTTAATCTATTTTTTTCAACATAATTAAAGGATAACACTACTATTTTAAACTCCCCACACAAAGAATAACCTATTAACTCCAATATTGATTATTTTGTGGCTAAACAAATCATTTCTCTCTCCTCCCTCAACATTAGACTGAAATATAACAAAAAATAAATTAAGGGTTGAAATGTAAAAATTTAATAGAATAGGGACCAAATAACATAAAATTAATAACTTGGGGGTCAAATTAAAGTTTTCTACATCATCAAACAATTAAGATGGAAAAATTAATGTCCTTTTCTTGTGTTAATTCTAGTCCTTGTTCTTTTAGTTTTTTTTTATTTTCCCTATAATCCAAAATTCTATATTAATTGTAATAGTGATACATAATGTATACATTGTTGGAAAAACCTTTACACATCGCATATGCAAGAGAATATAATCGGCACATATATCTCCTCACAAGGCAGCTCATGAGGCTATGCGATGAAGAGATTTGTTGCGGTCACCATGGTTTTGACAAGCTCAACAAACCGAGGTGTCTTTAACCAAGTAGTGCATCAACAACTATTCTGAACACATTTGTACAAAAAAGGTTTTTGGATATGATGTTTTTTTTAATTAAAATTAAATAGAAAGATATTGTTGTTACTCTTAATAAAATAAATTTAAAAAATATATAAACCGATAAATAAAAAATCTTCCTAGTAAAAACATAAGATAGATGCACATATAAATATTTAATTCTAGTTGTTCTTTTTTATTTTATACATTTTTATTTCTTTTATCATAGAGATTAATTAATTCTAGCTGCTAAGAACAAAAAATCTTTATTTTTATAAATACATTATGTAAATTAAACTTATTCATATAAAGTATAAAAGAAAAAAAAATTAAAGATACAATAATCTATTTGAAGTATTATGAAATTAAAAAAAACAATTAAAAAGATTAAGGGCCTTTTGGGATTGTGGTAGCGGTTGCGGTTTAAAGTGTTTTTCGCTTAGAAATATATCAAAATGATATTTTTTTAAAAAAAAATCATTTTGAAGATCAGCACATTAAAACGATCTGAAAATATAAAAAAAAATAAAAAATTTAAAAGAATACGGTTTCAACCACATTTCCAATTAAAACAGACTTTAAGAGTTTGTGAAATTTATGTATATTTAGTGGGGAAGAAATCATCGAAATAAAAAATCACATTCTTAGAGCATATTTGGTCTATGATATGCCTATTGTATTGTGTTATGAGATTACACACATTAAATTATTTAATAAGAATATGTTGTGCTGTTAGTAAAATTATTTAAATTAAGATTATCATTAAAGAATAGTTTATATATAACATATTCTTTATAAAACTAAATAAATCTATTAAGAAATGAATAATTTATTTGAAAAACGTATAAATATCATAAAAAAAATGATATATAGTAAGAAAAAGTTGGTTTTTTTTAAAAAAATTTTTTTGTCTTTTTATTCACACAAAAGAACGAACTACCTTTCACCTTCACTTTTTATAGCTAATTAACTCTACCAACCAATAAAATGGATTAGGTTTTTATTTTCAATTTATATATAATAACTTTTTATTACAATTTTACCCCTCGTGCAAAAATTAGTGTCAATTTTTTTCAATTTTTTTTTTTAAGTATCTATATAAAAATTTCGTTTAAGTTTATAATAAAGCAAATGTAACATTGTATGAGGTATTTTAGATATTGACGTGCTGTTTAATATCATCATAACAAGACTTGAATCATGTATCCAAAATCATATCCTCTAATGAAATAATTAGTATAGGATAAAAAAGGATAAATATATAAAAAAAACAAAAACATATTTGATTAAAAAAATAAAAAGATAACAATATAAAATAAATATATTTTCGAGACACTTTCTTAAATAAATTTTTATATTTTTAAAGTAATTCTATCTTTTTTATCTCACGACAATAACTGCAAAATACCTAAAATAATCACGTGTGACGATGAACACTAGTCTAGCATTATTAAAAAAAAAATGAAAATAATAATAATTAGGTGGTTATATATATTCATAATCCTACAAATCCTGACTCCTTCAGAATACTGAAAGTCACAAAATATCAGTTAATGGGGACTAATTTCCAGTTTCTGATGATGAAATGATGTCTGGAGAACATGTTCCTCAGAAAAAATACATGGCATAATGAAAGACCAGAAAAGATGAAACTAAATATGCCAGCAATAACTCTCAGCATGGGATTCAATTTGAAAGTGTTAAAGAGTAGTTGCAACACACAACTACCTATTCAAGCTTGCATGAATCTTTTAATTGCAAGGAAGCATAGGCACAAGCTATAAAAAACCATGTTCACTATTGTTTCAAACACATAGCAGAGCTCTTTGGCACTAGGAGAGACCTAAAACTCTAGCTTCGTTGTCCTAGAATGGCATCTCCATCCATTGTTGGGGTGATTTTCAGTCTTGTATTGGCACTGAAATATGTTGCTCTACAAGCTGAGGCTCGAGCCTTCTTCGTGTTCGGTGATTCACTTGTCGATAGTGGCAACAACAACTATCTTGTAACAACTGCCCGAGCAGACTCGCCTCCTTATGGAATAGATTATCCAACTCATCGTCCCACTGGCCGTTTCTCGAATGGCCTCAACATCCCAGACCTTATCAGTTAGGTTATTGTAGTGTGACTTAACCTGCAATGCAATTTTCTTTCCAATCTCACAGTTGTATGCATTGTCCTCAGGTAAGCGAATTGGATCCGAATCTGTGTTGCCATACCTGAATCCTGAACTAAGAGGCCAGAGGTTACTTAATGGTGCCAATTTTGCCTCAGCAGGAATTGGAATCCTCAACGATACCGGAGTTCAATTTGTGAGTTAATCCGATGATCATAATGCCTAGTTATTGATATTTATTCTGGTTTAATGTGGAACTTGCTTTCCCATAATACATATACATACATGTGTGTGTGTGTGTGTGTGTGGGGTAAGCAAAAGCGAGCCACTAATTAAGAAATAACCTGAAATGCAAACTTGGGAGCTAAAGATGATACTGGGAAGCAATGATTGTTTTGCCAGAAGTAGATGCTTCTGACTTTATACTTGTTGTCAACTTATTAAAGCACTGAGATTTTGCAGATAAACATAATCAGAATGTATAGACAACTTGAATACTTCCAAGAATACCAGCGACGAGCCCGAGCACTTGTAGGAGTTGATCAGACTGAGAGACTTGTAAAAGGAGCCCTCGTCCTGATTACTGTTGGTGGCAATGATTTCGTGAACAACTACTACTTGGTACCCTATTCTGCAAGGTCTCGCCAATTTTCTGTACCGAATTATGTCAAATATCTCATTTCAGAGTACGAAAAAATACTAATGGTAAGTCCCTACATTAGAAATTTCGAAAAAAGCTTCAAGCAATCCTAAAATGGAAAACGAAACATGATATATCAATCTTGTCTCCATCGTCACTGCAGAAGCTATATAAACTGGGAGCACGTAGAGTTCTCGTGACTGGGACCGGGCCAATGGGTTGTGTTCCAGCAGAGTTAGCTATGAGGGGCACAAATGGGGGTTGTTCAGCCGAACTTCAACGAGCCGCGTCCTTGTTCAATCCACAACTTGTTCAGATGCTAAAAGGACTAAACAAAAAGATTGGAAATACTGTTTTTGTTGCTGCAAACACACAACAATCACACTTGGATTTCATTAGTAATCCTCAAGCATATGGTATGCCAACTTCTATTGTCAAAAAAGATGGTTTCTTCGCTATGCGATCTAATCCGCCGCAATATAAGCATATAGATGGTACCTGATAGGGACCAGAGATTTTCTTTTTAACATTTGAGATTTTGACTTGCAGGATTTACCACAGCAAAGACAGCGTGTTGTGGACAAGGACCATACAATGGTCTAGGACTATGCACAGCAGCATCCAACTTGTGCCCGAAACGAGACCTCTATGCATTCTGGGATGCATTCCATCCATCTGAAAAGGCAAACCGATTGATCGTGGAACAGATATACTCTGGCACTACCAAGTACATGGACCCCATGAATCTCAGCACAATCATGACCTTGGATGCTGGGGCATGATCTCATCCTCTGCATGGCTTTCTTTTTTAAATAATGTTACTATTTATGGGTTTCATTTCTTGCTCTTCTGCAAATGATGTCAAAAGGAATTTCATTACCCTGCGAAACATTATGTGTAATCTCTTAATAATATCTATATTCTCATTTATAAAGAGGTAAAGCAGTTGCAGAAGAGAGTCCCATAAGACTAAATGTTAACTGTGTCATAAACTAGGACTGGCTTGATTTGTTGGGAAGCTTGCTTTTGAGGCCCATGAAAAACATAGAGCGACTCAAACATCAAGTCCTCCAAAGCCATGGACAAATAGAGCAAGAATGAGTATGCTGTCTAGCTAGTTGAGATGATTTGAAATCAATCTCTGAAACATGTAGGTGTTCTTGTCGTTGACCAGCAATGAATCTAGTCTTGTCTGCACCTCTATATCTAACTTTGTTGGATCTGTCATCTGCATCACAGAGGAGTCTTGTGATCATAAACAGATTGACAGCTTGTCAGGAAAAAAGCTACATCAACTAAACAAGACCACAAGTAAGCAAATTGGCAAGTTGTTCTGTAGAACAACATCAACTAAAGCAACCAGTATTATTGCAAGTCATGGCCTTGTCCCAACAGGGAGCTTTTCTACAGGAATAGGTGGTTGCGTGGCTATGGTGCCAAATTTTCTACATGAATCATAATTTCATTAGTTTGCAAAGAACCATTATTCGTAATTTGGATCTTAATAACATTAAAAATAGTTATCTCTGTCCAGGAATGAAATTGCCTCACCCCATCTCTCGATTACTCATCCATCACCTACTGCAAGCCTTTTCTGATCTCAGTTTATGCAGCAAACGATACTGGGCAAAGAGGATTTTCATCACATGATAATTTGATTGAGAGTACTTGTGTTGTCAGCTTGTCCAATCTCATATATTTCTTGTGAGTATTAAACTTGACAACTACAAAGAAAAAAGGGAATTTTTTTCTGTGAAGTGGAAGTTGAAGACAGGGTGTAACTTCCATTCTAAAGCACTGTTGAGAAATTAAGAGCATGAAAAAATTAGCTCGCAAGCTATTGAATTTAGGCTCTAATCATGTGGGCTCAATGGTTTTCTGAACTGTTTTTTACTGCTAAACCACTTAGGTGCTGCCAAAGGTGCCAGAGACCAACCAAAACATTAACAATCCATAATTATATTGGTGATTTGCAGTTAGATATTTGGAGATAGATATAGAAGAGTGCATTATGAGCCACGTTTTAATTTTCTGAGGGCCATGACTCACACTCTAGGTCACTGAAAAGGTGGAATTCCTCTCATATACTCAATGTTCATAAGCAATTTTAAAGAATTGACTTGAAAGTATAAAGTTAAGTAGAGGTATATTGTACTGGAGGGCTGATAAAATAAATCTGGATTACTTAGGTCACCGAGTAAATTCAACCAACCAGCCATGTTTAACAACTATGATTCAGACGACTTTTATTTGGGGAAATTCTACTGGTTTCAAAGAAGTAAGAAAAGGAAGTTCATTTTACAGGAATATCCATCAATCTTGATGTTGATTTGGTTTGACAGTATTTGAAGTTTCAGTCGGCCATGCCACAGAAATAGGTTCAACTTCCCAGTTACTGAAGCATTTAACTACTGAAAAGTGTCTGAAATCTTGGGTAACATAACTCTAAGAGATAGATCATGTAACTTCTAGGTTACTGTACTTTTTTCTTCTTTTCTTTTTGGCACAATGAGGCCTGGATTGGGCGGTGGAAGTTAAGAGCAGATCAGGTGCTACTTACTTTAACTGCTACCAATTTATGCATGTCATATGGTATCATAACTATGGTTTCTCCGTTTACGAAGATGCCTCTAATGAAGGGAAACCTAAAAGATGCCTCTTGGGTTGATTCCAGCTTTGAGTTCTGCAGCTTTATTTGTATTGGTCCTCATGCTTTTACAAGTCGAAACCTCAAAATTCAAAGCCATAGTCATTGTCTCACCAAAACAAGAAAACTAGGTTTTGAAGACAAAGAAAACCTGGAATTTGTAACTTCACTTTGTTTTGGATTAATGGATGAGGTTTAAAGAGAATTGTTGTAAGATCAATAACCATGGCAATGTATGCCATGAAAAGAATCATGATCTTAGTGATATGTAATTGAAAGACACTAAAGTCATAAGGTTTGCTTGAACATGCTAAAAAAAAGAAGAAAAACTTTTGTTAGCTTCAAGAGTTTAGATAAATATTAAAAATCTTCTTAACATTAAATTTTTTTTAAGCAAGATTCATATTATTTTATACTATTAATTAATTTTAATTAAAAGAAATAAAAATATTAAAATTCAAACTCATTATTATTTAATTATCAAGATCTAATATCAAGTTTTTTCAATTTAAAAATTTAAACTTTGACTAGATGTGAAAATTTATATTTTCTTTACACTACGTTTTATCCGGAAGAAATTCCAATGCCTGTAATCATTTCTATGATAGTGTGGTCGGTTGAGTGAAAACAACTTGTATCAGAAAGCTAACCACTCTATATACAGCACATGCATTATTAAATATTAGGGCGTAAACCAGTGGATTTGAATCCAGCTACATATATAAAGGCCTAACAGTTTTTGTGGCAAGGTTTTAATTCATAGCTAGTACAACCTGTTAGCATCCACAACTACCACTACTAATTTGAGTTTAGATTTGCTGGTTGTTTACATCCAGGGCGGTAGAGCCAGAAGTTGTATATATAGATACACGTCCATCCTCTATCTTTCATCCACAGGTCTTAATTTTTTCAGTAAAAGTATTCTCTTCTGGGATTCATTGACCATTTCAATGGCCACGAGCTCATCTGCTTGCAGTTCTTATTGGGTGGTCTTAGGACTGGCAGTGGTGCTGGCAGCCATTGTTCACCGAGCTGACGCAAGGGCTTTCTTCGTGTTTGGTGATTCACTAGTCGACAGTGGCAACAACAACTACCTGGCAACAACTGCTCGAGCCGATTCACCCCCTTATGGAATCGATTATCCAACGCGTCAAGCAACAGGCCGATTCTCGAATGGCCTCAACATTCCTGATATTATCAGTTAAGTTTCCTGTACATGTTGTATGTTTCTTTGTTACCTAGCTAGCTCATGCATCTATACAAACGTCCAAGATCACAACTGCTCGCACGCACTCTAACATGTTCTCAGGATATAATATCTTTGTCTCATCAAGAGTTATAATATGCATTTGTCAGGTGAGCAAATGGGCTCAGAATCCCCATTGCCTTTCCTGAATCCGGAGCTTAGAGGACAAAGACTACTTGTTGGTGCCAACTTTGCTTCGGCCGGAATCGGAATCCTTAATGACACTGGAGTTCAGTTTGTAAGTAACCTGTCTGTCTAGTTTCTCAGTGACTAACTCATTCTAAGCAATTTCTTGCTTTCAGTAACAAGGAGCTGTATATTGATATCCGAACAGCTGATCTTATGTGGCCTAAAATGCAAAAATTTCAGATAAACATAATAAGAATGTATAGACAATTGGAGTATTTCCAACAATACCAGCAACGAGTCGGTGCACTCATCGGAGCAGAGCAGGCCAAGCGACTAGTCAATCAAGCACTTGTCCTGATTACCGTTGGTGGGAATGATTTTGTCAACAACTATTACCTGGTTCCATCTTCTGCAAGGTCTCGCCAATACGATTTACCAGATTATGTTAAGTATCTCATTTCTGAGTTCCGAGAACTATTGATGGTAAGCCCTCTTGTATGTTCAACTCAAGCACAAACCTGCTTAAGATTTTATATATAACAGATTGTTATAACATGAGTTATCCCTGATACCTCTGTGAGAAATGATAAAAGTTGCAGAAGGAAGAAAATTAAAAAACGAGATAGTTTGATTGTTCTACTGAAAAGCACTGCTCATTCAAAGATATATTTATTCTCTTGTTATATTATTTTACAAGATGAACGCAGCCATATATATATACACCTCAGGCTCACGAGAAATAAATGACCTACTGTCCACATTGCACCAGCTATACGTAAGGTTAGAAAAGACTAACAGTAAAAAAAGAAATTAAATAACAAAAAGGAAAAGAATAACAGATTAATAGCTGAAATTAAGAGAAAACGATCATCCTTTTTCTTTCAGTAACTTCTTATCATTGTCATTCTTCAACAACCTTCCCATTTTTCATCACTGCAGAAGCTGTATAATCTTGGGGCACGCCGAGTTCTGGTGACCGGAACTGGACCTCTGGGCTGTGTTCCAGCAGAGTTAGCCACGAGGAGCACAAATGGTGGTTGCTCAGCAGAGCTACAGCGAGCGGCTGCCCTGTATAATCCACAACTTGAGAGCATGATAAAGGACGTCAACAGAAAAATCGGCAGCAATGTCTTTATCGCTGCAAATACTCACCAAATGCACACTGATTTTGTCAGCAATCCTCAAGCATTCGGTACGCAATAGCTTCAGATTAGACTCTCCACTTCATTATTAAGGATCATAAATGCTTGTTGTGATTTATCATGAAAAGCCCTTGTTTTGGTTAATTTGGCAGGATTTACTACATCAAAGATAGCATGCTGTGGACAAGGACCATACAATGGCCTAGGACTGTGTACAATATTGTCAAACTTGTGCCCTAACCGCGACGTCTATGCATTTTGGGACCCATTCCATCCATCAGAGAAGGCAAACAGAATTATAGTACAGCAGATCATGACAGGCTCCACCCAATACATGAAACCTATGAACCTCAGCACTATCATGGCCTTGGATTCTAGGTCCTGACGATAATTTTGTCAAGAATCTACCTTCTTAATCGCCATAATTTAATTCAACCCAGTTCCATTTATGTCCTTCCAGTTTTTTTTTTTGTTGCATTTGTGTTTGCTATCATGGGATTTTATACCTTCGAGGCTTGAATTAAATTATGTCCGTAATGTAAGTTGAAATTACAGCTAAACAGCTTCATGAATAATTGAAATTTTCTAGACATTTTCGCACATCCGTTGTGCTGGTGTTCATCTCTCCGTGCATATTCTTTTTTAAAGTTTCCTCATGCCGACTTTAGTACGCATCGAGAGAATTTCCTTCCTAGCAGTCTTAGGGTGGCTGTACATACCACTAACAAAAGATTATTTTATTACTGCTTTCCTTAAGATTGTAACTCTTGAATGATAAGAGACACTGACACTCACCAAAACAAACAAGCTTAATGTTCTCGCGTCCAATCCTATCTGTCCAGCTGATCCTATTCCACCTACTCGATCAGCAAACACAAGAATATAGGAGTTTGGACTGCTGAATCAAGTTCATTAAGTGCAGATGCAGGAAATTCAAAGATTTATTGGAAGGGCAATTCAAGATTAAAGTATTTTTCTCACTATGCTTAGCTTAGAGAGACAAATTCCAGTTTTTTGTCTAAAAAACAAAGCATATCAAGACTGAATTGAACATGTTCAAAGACCACTGTTGTAATTCAAGTACCATGATAAATGTGTCTTATGGTTTCAACTTTTTATTCATCATAATCTTTGCCAGAAACACAAAGTTTAACTTGAAGTTGTAGAATCAGAAAGAATAACCCTTTCGGCCAGTTTGCTAGCTCATGTCCTTAGTCTTAAATTAAGTAATATTCTAAGTTTTCAGTAGGAAGAAATCCCAAGACCCAGAGCCAGAATCATTTTTTTTTCTTTTTTTATCATGGATAATCAATTCTATTTAGTAGTTTGGTAACAGCATTGTTTCTGAAAAAGGCTCAGGCAGTAAAGGGCTACATTTTCTTCTAAGAACTACTACAAGTAACACCTAAATTGTTAAGGCATAATAAACCAGTAGTTTTGAACCAAACTTTGAATAGAGCCATGCAACTGCTATCGACTAGCAGCTGATTCGCAACTGCTAGAGTTGATTCACCTCCTTGTGGAATCGATTTTCCAACACATTGGACCACTGGCCGATTCTCTAATGGCCTCAACATAGATTGGATTGGCCTAAGTCTAATTTCAGGTAGATTGTGGATTCTTAAGTCATGATCAAACTTGGGAAAAGACGTAAACGATCATTGATATCTGTCTATTTTCATTGTTGCAGAGCCTGTATGACCTCGGAGCAAGCCGGGTTCTTGTGACAGGTACTGGGCCACAGGATTGTATTCCAGCAGAATTAGCCATGAGGAACACAAATGGTGGTTGCTCATCTGAATTGGAACGAGCTGCATCCCTGTAGAGTCCAAAACTTGAAAGAATGTAATTGTACGAAAACCAAAAAATCTTATCCTTGAAAATTTCTTTACCTTTCTTTTATTTAAAGTCAACACTTAACCCTGTTTTGAGGATAAATTTTAACCTCCTTTAATTCTTTTTTTTTCTTTTCAAGAAATTATCACAAACATGTAACATTTAATCTAAAAGGGTTAAATTTTCAAGAAGAGTAACATTTTAAGAGGAAGGGGAGAGGCAAATGAATTTTAAAAGGATAAATTTTGTGTTTTGTGTTTTCCCTCAATTGTTTTTAAATCTAACGTCGATTTATTCTTTATTTTCTTACATTTCTCATTTTTTGGACTACAATTATGATATTATATAAGTTCTTTAATTTTATTTAATTAAAATGTAAATTTAATTTATATTCGAAACCATTTTTATTTTAAATTTTAAATTTCTAACAAATACCTTTAACATTTCACCACTCTTTCATTATCCCCGCTACAACAGTCACAACTTCTCTTTTAATATCTTTATCATTTTTTTTTACCATTACTCTACATTTAATTTTTTTAAAAATATATTATTATTATTATTACTACTACTACTACCATCACCCTTATTCCTTTCCATCTTTAAAATGAGGCATTAGAAATTTAAATTTTATTTAGAGTCCTTATATAGTATTGTAATTAAAATGTCATTTTAATTTCTCAATTATCAATTTGATTTTGGACATTACATTCTCAATAACCAAAAAAACACCTTAACACCTTCCCCACCAAACACTTTATTCAACCTTGAACAAAAAAACAACCCAAAAATAAGGTTAAATGTTAACCTTATGGGTGGAGGGGTGAAGAAACTTGAGTTCCGAGGTCATTCTCTCTCTCTCTCTCTCTCTTAATTTATTATTATTATTATTTTCATCCACTTATATTTTAAACCATAAATATATATTGTTCATATTTTTAGAATTATATTAATCTAAACTTTATTTAACAATTATTAGGAGCCATTATTATCCATAATATTTCCAACATGTGCCAAACCTTTTAACACTTCACCTTTAAATCTTACTTAATATTTTTTTCTTCAGAATTTTTGCTTCATACCATGTGTCGCTACATGCAACGCGAGAGGGACTCTAAAATGGCCATTGAAGATATTTTTTAAAAAAATCAGATTCACCTCTTTAAGAAGACTACAAATTCTAAAGTATTAATCAGTTCTAGAGATTCAAGTAAAATATTGATTAAGAAAAGATAAAAAATCATCCTTATCACATCCTTTAAAAGGAAAGGTTACATTAGCTATGAGTTTTTCTAAATTCATTTCATGTATGTCATTAAATATCTTATTATTTTATGAACTTATTCGCAAGTTATTTATTATTGATGGATGATCATTGATTTAGTATCATGCCATGGATCAAGAGTCTCACAACTCAACGAATTCTTGTAAATAAGATGAAACTAGTATTGTATTAAACCTACGTTGGTCCCTAGTTTTAGGAAAACTTGTCATCTCATTATTGAATTTGTCTTAAGATTGAAAATATTGTGCTAGACCTACTTCAGTCAATGAAACTAAAAGACATGTTAACTTAACTAGTAAAACTCAAGTTTTATCAAAACATGACATTAACTCAATAAAAACTCATCAACTCATTATTGCACTTATTTTAAGGTTAAGAATATTTGCACAAGGCCTATGTCAGTCTCTAAAAACTATGAGACATGTTGACCTAACTGTTAAAATCCATGCTTAATGAAAATATGGTGCTAACTTAACGAAAACTCGTCAACATTATTTTTATATTTTTTTAAAATAAGTATTTATACATTATCATACATAAAATATGAAAACACAATTTAAAAAAATGAGATTAACGTGAATACAAAGCTGATAAAAAGAAAAAAAATGTATGAATTAATAGTGACCATGTATGGATAGTGAAATGTATATTATTTTGCATTTTGAGTAATAACCTTCTTTTGAAAATGATTTTTTACACACATATGCATATGTGAAAAGGAAAAGGCACCGTTTTACAAAACAAAGCTCACACGGATGTGAAGTTGATAAAAATAAAATAAAATGCATGAATAAGTAGTGACAATGCATTAATAGTAACATGTGCATTGTTTTTATTTTTGAACGATAAACTTGTGCAACCTATGGGAAGAAGAAGAAAAGAAGGAAAATAGATTGGATTTGCCTCAAGGGTGGTTACAGGCAAGGAATAGTTACTACAATTGTTAGTGGTGGTTGAGAGGGTGGTGATGTTAGTGCTGCAGGGTTTTCAAAAAAGCTTGATTGAGTGACCTACTTAAGTCTCATTTTACATTAGTTTCATGAGTCTTTTTGATATAGGGTGAAGGGTGGTGAGAGAGAAGATGTCAGGGAAGGGAAGGGTGTGTGGTGTTTTTGTTGTGTTAGGAAACATGGACAAGAGGATAAAGTGCAATGCTTTAAAGGTGGTAGAGGGTGGTTTCTATAAAAAAAGATTGAAGAGTATGGCTGGTGGTGCATGCACCAAAACGACATCATTTTGGTGTATTTTATTTATTTTCCAAAACAATATTGTTTCTTTCACTTGTCAAATAGAGTCTTTCTACTTAAAATGATGAGTTTTAGTTATTTTAAATTAATCATTCAAGTTCATTGCCTTTTCTAATTTAGTCTTTGAATTCTTTATTTTCTTGACCAATTACTCCTATTTCTCAAGTATTGTTTCAATTTAGTTCCTAATTACATATTTTCACATCTCTCTCATTCCTCTACTTTTTTCAGTTTAGTCTTTGGATGTTTATTTTGTTCTTTTTGGCCAATCACTCCTTTTTTCTCATTATGTCTTTCAATTTCACCCTTATTTGTACATTTCTTATTATTTATTTATTATGCTTGCTTTCCTAATAAAATATTTAAAAACTATGAAAAATAATTAAAATTTGAAAAAATTATCGAAATTAGAGTTAAAAAAGGATTTTAAAAAAAAATTCAAGAAAAAAATTATTAGGGGGCATTGGATTGAGAAACCAAACACAATCAAAGAATAATCAAACAAAATTCATGACAAAAACACCTTTCCTTTTGATGAGTCTTATGATTATAACACAAATCTAAATAGATAAACAAACTTTGAAGGAGCACATTAATGTAAACCATAAAGAAAAAGAAATGGTGACAAACTATAATTTTATACCTAAAAAAAACAATCAATTATAATATAAATTCTCTTATTCAATTACCTAATAATATTTAAAACAATAAATGCTCGAACTTAAAGGTATATTTGATATCATAACTCTTTTTCATATTTTTTTTAATAATTGTTTCTTGTTTTTTTTATTTTAAATGGATAGTAAAAAAATAAAATAATTAATTTGTTGACTAGAAATATATACATACACGCACATATACATACATACATACATGCATGCATGCATATTAAAACAATCAATACATAAAACAAAATACTTCTCTTTTTGGTTTCAAGGAAGTTAAACATTTTCATCAACGTGTGAGCACCTCAACCGCAAAACCTAATTTTGTATCTAAGAGCCAATTTGGTAAAGAACAAAAACAACTTTAGTATCCTATATCTCATCATATCTAATACAACTGTAAAAGGTATGCTAGAATCCACAAACTAGATTATGCATATTCATAAATAGCTAGAAAACTTCATTAATATGCATCTTTTGAGATAATGACATTAATAACACCTTTTGTAGTTGTAGAAAAAGCTAGATTTTTTTTAGATTTTTGAATCTCAAAATATTTATAACAAAAGAAAAATTTTAAGTTTATGAATTCCACTTTACACGTTGCAGTAACCTTTTCATTTCTTTTTACCTTGTATTGCCAACTGGTAACTAAGTGAGAAACTGTGAATCTGACTAGTAATTAGTCTTTATTCAATCTCAAAAACTCCTTTTTGAATTTCAAAATGAGAGGGCTATCACCTTTATAAACCTATATAATCCCAGTTATGAAAGCAAGAAGTGGCACAGAAGAAATCAATCCTCTTTGGACTCTTTTTTAGGTAATTTTGTTACCTGAGTGTCATCAAATGTTTAGTCTTTGATTTTTTTTAATCCTTTTCAAAATATTAGATATTAACTTATAATTTATGTTATCAGTGATCATTCAATGAAATGTGTTAAAATTGTTGTATTTAATATTGTTTGTTTTAGAAATGCTTTTACTTATATATTTAATTAGCTATTATCGGGTGTGGATGCGAGTGATATTAGTTAGGAGTTTAGATATATTTTATGTAGGTGACTTGAATGTTTTTCATGTTAAAAGATTAAATATTGCATTTGAGCAATCTTATTATTGTTGTATGTTAATTTTTTTTATTATTGTTGTTGTTGTATTCTTTTTTAATGTTTTTTTATATAATATACAAAAAAACAATAAAAGAAAAGGTATGATGTGTGAGCTTTATTTTCTAGATTTATGGTCTTATTTTGAATATTAGTCATATGGTGAATAATATATATGTTTTCATTACGGACCAACTTTGGCTTTATTAAAATATGGAATATTATATATATTTTTGTTTATTTTGCAGAGAAAATTTTATTTTATAGGTTAAAATTAACTTGTAAATTCATAATTAATATATGTTTTAGAATATTAAATCTTATAAATAATTTTTCTAAGAATCTTTTTTTCTTATGTCATAAACTTAGATATTATGACCAAAATCCTAATAAATAACCTTTTAGAATACATAGAGAAATCTATGTTTTATTCATTATGGCACGTCATCAAAATTGATTTTAATATATATATATATATAAAACTAGTTTTGCTTAAAAAGGAATAAAATATAATCTTATACTTTTATATGTTTTGTTTTTTGGGTTTTTCAATAATAGCTCCATTATGAATAGATTTTTATTTTTTCAACAAATGAAGAGTCTAAGATATAAAAGGTATGGTAGAAGACATTATATATTTCAATGATGAAATTGAGATAGTAAGTAAGAAAAATTAGGTTACTTATTTGAAGCAAAGACAACATTTTTTTTTCTTATATTTTTGTTTTTGAAGCATGGTTATAAAACCTTGCTCAGATCATGGGTTGAGCGGATTAAATAGTGAATCAGTCCAAGTTGATCTCAATCAATCCAAAACGATGTCATTTAAAAACATCTTTGAACGATGTCATTTTGAAAGTGTTATAAAAGTCAATCTAGATTACGTGTTGATCTTATTTGACTGAGTCAACTCCAATACAATTCAATATGAAACCCAATCTAGACCAGGTCATGGACTAGCGGATCATTAATT
>Ga0325404_1003877_pt1 | contig 15975 bp, 12 predicted proteins | sample PopdelMetagenome_18_FD_205664 | JGI IMG/M metagenome (GOLD analysis project Ga0325404, IMG submission 205664) | Populus deltoides microbial communities from Bellville, Georgia, United States - Xylem-Control-R1 | ecosystem: Host-associated > Plants > Phyllosphere > Stem > Wood/Secondary xylem... | reverse complement strand
AACTTTTTTAGATTTAATAATCACTATATAAATAATTTATTCTTATCGAATCAGAAAGATGGACTTAGTATTAGTAAATGAAAGTTAACCTAACGACATGTAAAAAAAAAATTCTTTAGATGTGAAAATAATATTTGACATCCCAAATTAGTTAAGTTTACCCTCCGGAAGCTATACATTATTAATGAAATATTTTAACAAAACTTTTATTCTTACACTTTACTCAAAGTAAAAGTATAGTTTGTTACAACAAATTAACAAACATGGAATGAATTAATTCAAGAATCTCTGAAAATTAAGAAAAATAATAATAAAACACTAATTAAAATGGATATATATATATATATATATATATATATATATATATTTGCGTTTAATTATCTTTTGGCATGCAATTAACTAGCAATGTTGTTGTCTTGGATGAAAGCTGGCTTGTGTGTTTTGGGTCATTTGCAAGCTAATTGCTACATGAGCTTTGATGTCTCTGATGAGGGTTTCATGTTATGAATGTGACTGCATGTGTATTTGCTACTGCAGTAATGTAAGCATTGAATATATAAGCAAGTTGTTAAACCTAGCCAATATGATCTCCATTCATATATATATATATATATATGTGTGTGTGTGTGTGTGTGTGTGTGTGTGTGTGTGGTTACAAAACAAAGATGACCTTAGTAACTTACCATATAAATAAAAGAGAAAGCCTCATCTCAAACTAATTTGACAGCAAGTTCTTCACCAACTTCCCTCTGACAAACAATTAATATTTTCCTCTTAAATAGCCACTAATAAACTGCATGCAACAAAATATTTCTAACTTTGCTAAATATATAATCAATGCTTATGCCCACCAAATAGAATAATTTCATTTTCATGTTAAAAAATACATATATGTGAGTGTATAGTGTCTGTGGGGGAGTGAGAGCTGTCAAGGAAGTCAATTACAAGGGTAAATACTTTGATAGGCCAGTGGTAATATTAATAAACCTTGATGTTAAGGTCAAAAAACCAGTGTTTATACGTGTATATTTATGTATCTATACATATCTTATCTTGCGTATATAAGAAAAGTGACCTTTCATCTGTAGCCCTAAAACCAATTCCCTCCTGTTCTATCTCTCTCTGCTTATTCATCTTCTTATATTTATTGAAGATCTTCCTCGTCTGGGGTGATTTCTGCCATAATTTTGCAGTTGTGTTAGAATATTTATGTGAGTTTAAGCTTCATGTGATGGAAGATTTTAGGGGTAGCTCAAGCAGTGATAGTGGGAGGACTAGTTGTCATAGAGGGCACTGGAGGCCGGCTGAAGATGAGAAACTTCGGCAACTTGTTGATCAATATGGTCCTCATAATTGGAATTTCATTGCTGAACATCTTCAAGGAAGATCAGGTAAGATGGAGCTAAAGAAATCACCTCTCCTTTTCTTTCTCCCATCATTGCTCAAGTTCTAAGAAATGGGATTTTCATATGCGCTTCTTTTTCTTTTGCTTGATTTGTAGGGAAAAGTTGTAGATTGAGATGGTACAACCAACTTGATCCAAATATCAACAAAAGGCCTTTTACAGAAGAAGAGGAAGAAAGGCTCCTAAGAGCTCATCACATTCAAGGAAATAGATGGGCTTCAATAGCTAGGCTCTTCCCTGGTAGAACCGACAACGCCGTGAAGAATCATTACCATGTTGTTATGGCAAGAAGGAAGCGTGAACGCTGCTTAACTGTCCATGGTAAGAGAAGTAATTTCCAAATCCAATATCCTAGTGATCATCACCATAGAAATAGCAGTACTAATCCTGGTAGAAATTTCGGGTTCTTTAGGCCACAAGGGTCACCTGACTTCGGTTCTAAATTAGGGTTTCAGAATAATATTATTGAAAGAGCGGGTAATAAGATACCCATGTCCTCAACAAATTCATCTCCTTCTTGGACTAACATTAGTGCTTCAACCATCACAAATGACTCATTAAGTTTTGATGTCTTTGATGCAAAAAGAAAGGATTGTATTCATTCAAGCTCTTCTTCAATATATCCTAATGGGGGGCCACTTGCTTTGAATGAATCTCTTCACTGTACTTACCATCCTAGTTCTACCATTGATGGTGGTGATAAGTACCTAAATGTTGTTGGACAACAGATCCCTAACGCTAAGAAAGTTGTCCCTAATAATCATTTTGCATTCACAAGTTATGGTGATGGTTATGGAAGCAATAAAGAAAAGATTATCGAAAGCCAGCTAGTGAGACTCGATAGTGATCATCATGACTCAGCTGCATTGTGGAAATTGCCAATGGCTTCTCAGCAAGAGCAAGGAGATCATGGAGGTCAAGTTAAGAACCAGGACGTTGCCTTTATAGACTTTCTTGGTGTGGGGATCTCTTAGCTATGGAAGATATAATTTAAACTTGAGTTTTGATTATCATGATGAGCATAATCATGGGTATCATCTTCTCATTTTCCAAGTTAAACAATATTGGTCAGAGTGCTTGATGAGTTCAGAATAAGCAACGGGAGGTGGCAGCTACGTTTTGTTTTCATCCCTCATTCAGGACTTCCAATGTGTCAGCTGTAATTCTCAATTAGGTAGAATCTGCAAAAGATATTTCCTATGTAAGGGCTTTGTTTTCTTACTGTCATCCATAGATAATATTAAATAGTAGCAGCAGTAGTAGAAGAAGAGAGTAATTTATTTATGGAAACCTGAATCTTGCTTTATGGATGTCTAATTTGTTCTTTCTTGAGTAACTGCTCCTTATAGTCTTCTGAGTTTGAACCCCACCATAAATTAGGAGTGAAGATAAATTAATTGTGTTTAATTCTCTTGTTCGTGCTATAATTTCTACTGTGATATTGCCTTTGAGGCCTTGTGCAGTGATAGAGATTCTCGTACATAATTAATGCTGGAAGAGCACTCTGCAGGCTGATTGACATATGAGGTATCCTTCAAATATATATATCCAAAAACTAAATATTTGTTTTGCTTTTTTTTTTCATAAATGAATGGCTAAGTTAATTACTTGACAATGTCTCCTTTGTAAAGTTGCGATCAATGGGAGCTATTCTCATAGTTTTTCTACAGGGATTTTGGAATTAGATAGTACTGAATTCTACGTGAAATTTACTCGTTTTTTAGCACATGAATAGTTCATCTCTTTCTTTTCCTAACGAAAAGTGAAGTAATTACTCATGCAACTTAATATTATGGCACAAGCACGGTTTGCATACATACTTCTTGTGCAGCTCCATATTATTGTCAAAACATATTGCATGAATGCGTGATTGAAAAAACAAACAGAGAAATCTTTCTAGTGTATCAAAATATTTTTTAAAAAATAATTTTGAGTCTAAATCCATGTCTAGAAGATCTAAAGACAGACTAATGATAGATGAGTGTGGCTTACATCCATACATAATATTCCTGCTAGGCTTGGTAGAATTTCAGACCCAGATGACATGGGTCCAACTCGCTTTCAAGCCCAACTTTTATTTTTTGGCGTGGCTACTGGCCCAAGAAGGCATAGGTTTGATGAGCTACCAGACCCAACATCTTTAGGTTCAGCTACGTGTTGAGCCCAAGCGAACACAAGTATAGCAAGATGTTAAACCCAATATCTCGGGTTCATCTATGTGTTAAGCCTAAGTGGACATGAGTCTAGCGAGCTATCAGACCCAATATCTTTAGATTCAGCTACGCACAAACCCCAAACAAACATAGATCTAGTGAACTATTAGACCTAACATCATTGGGTTTAGCTACGTGCTGAGCCTATGCGGACATAATTTTAGCGAACCGCCAGACCCAACATCCTTGAATTCAACTATGTGTTGAGCCCAAGCGGATGTGAATCTAAAAAGCTACTAAACCCAACGTCCTTAGATTCAGCTATGTGTTGAGCCTCTGTGGATATGGATCTTGCGAGCTGTCAAACCAAACGTCTTTGGGTTCAACTACTGCTAAGCCCATATGACATGAGTCTTGTAAGTTGTCAGACCCATCACTTGTGGGCTTAGCACCGTGCTGAGCCTAAATGGGTATAAATCTTGCGAGTTACCAAATCCAACACCTTTGGGCTTGGCTGCTCGTCGAGCCCAATTGGGCATGGATATAACGAATTGCCAGACCCATCACCCTTAGGTTTGGTAATGCGCCAAGCCAACTAGGGCGTAGATCTGACAACCCTCTTAACCCATCGACCTTGGGCTTGACTGCGTTCCAAGCCCGATCAAGCATAGGTTTGGCTCGTTGTCATACCCATTAACCGTAGGCTTGGTAGTGTACCAAGCTTGAAGGGCTAAAGGTCTAGAGATCATTATAAGATCCAATTTGAGTCATAAGGCTTTATTTGTTTATTCTTATAACTTTTAACATAAAAAGATAATGTTAGGGATATTTGTTTCCCGACACCCATAACTGTATAAAAATATCCTAAGGCTCTATTATATTTACATCTCATTAATATTGTGTAAGGAATATTTACCTCTCATTAATTTTGTGTAAGAGATATTTATCTATCATTAATGTTATCATGATAAAATGACTCTCCAAACCCTCCACTCTAGCAAAACAACAAGGTTCAGGGACTGTAAATACCCTTTGAACCACCCAGGTAAAGGGTTCACAAATCTTATTCTATAAAGATTGATACTTTTAAATCTCAAAGCATTTATCATACTAAAATAAGAACAATCACTCTTTATTTTAAAATTTAATGTTCATCCTCTAATTTTTTTCAATATCTTTCTTAAAAGTTACTAACTTTATCATCTGAGTGTCTTTAAACCCCCAGCAAAAAGATTATTTTGCAGTTGTTAGGTCTTCTACTACCAATCCACTTCTTAAACTCTGAAAAATAGAATATTAACATGAACATATAATTACTCATTGTTCAAACACCAAAAAATCTCATTTCTAAGCATGATAGATTTTTTAACATCATCACTTTCAAATTACTTAGAACTCGTGAGATATTATTATTTTTGCACTGGCTATAAAAAAAATACAAAACAATTATCAGAAAAAAGTGATCCATTGGTAAAAAAAAAAATAAAGAACAAAACAAAACATTGAATAGGCATATATTAAGCAGTAAAATGAAAGAATGTATCAAGACGAAACCGCACTGCTTTAGATTGCCACTTACTTAACATTCATGTCTTGCCATCATTTGTTTATGATTATGATGATGATGCCATTAACATTTTAAGCAGATTCATGTTGATATTATTTACTACATCTAAAAACTTACATTGTCAATTCACTTTCTTTACCGTTCACATAAATAGTAAAGGGGATAGTTTTTCTTTTCTTTTCTTCTTTGTTTTTCTTTTTTCGCATTTCCTCCTCTTTTTTATTTTGTTATTTTTTTCTATTTTATCCTTCAAGATTTACTTGATTTTAAATTTGTCTTCATAAATTATTTTAATTTACTTTATATGAGGTTAGCGCAATCTCAAACATCTTGACATGTGGTTTGTGCTTAATTTTATAAATATCTATTTTTGTTATTGTATAATTAAGGAAAAAATAGTTTAAAAAAAGCTAAGTTTTTAAACCTAGTGGAGTCTTTCATTCATATCATGAATTTGACTGTTTAAATCATAAAACCTGGCTCGATTCAATATGTCGATGTCTCAATATTAGAAATTATAAATGGTCATCTTAAAAAAAATAATGAAAGTCAAACCATATTTTAACTAGTCGTCTAGGTTGTTTTTTGACCTACCAAATCAATTGGGTCAAGTTGATGCAACTTCTACATAGTTTAATTTTAAACTTAGGCTAGACAAGAAGTCCAATCAAGAGATTTTAAAGTTAACCTATTATGATGAATTTAAAAATAATAAAAAATAATTTTCTATGACATGAACATTTTTTTTACATTCAAAGTTTTGTTATCCCAATCACAATATACCACGACACTATAAACTAGTATGATGTTTGTAGATAACTTCTCATGTTGATTTTCATTTACATTTGGAAGGTATTGGTGTTCATATCATCTCAATATCTAAATTTTTATGTGGTAGGTGGGGCTTAAGATCTCACAAGGAATTTAAATTTTTATAGGTGTGGCATCTAAGAACAAAAAAAAAAAGTTTGACCCTTAAAAATGAGTGTTTTTGTACTTTAGCACTTAAAAAAATGAATACAATAACATGGTATAAAAAATATTTAGAAAAGTAGCACAATTTAGAGAATTGCAAATAACATATGCGACTCTTTAAAATTCTAAAAATAGACTAACACAATTTACAATAAAAAGAGATAGAGATGAGAGGGAGAAAAAAAACAAGGAAAAAAAAAGAAAAATACCTCAGAGACTCACCAAAACTCTGATAATAACACTACTAGTATCGCTGAAAAGATATTGATGAGATGAATCCAATAACACCAAGAAAGTTTACAAACAGTGACCAGAGTAGGCCACATAAGCTGTCTAAATGTGTCGGAGCTCATTTTTCTTCGGATGACTTGTGTGGCACACTTTGGTCACCATTGGTAACCTTCCTTAATGTCACTTGATTCGTCTCGTCGAGATCTTTTCAATGGTATTGATGGTGCCATCGTCGAAGTTTCATTGTGCTTCCAAGATTTTTTTTTTTACTTTTTTCTCTCTCCTATCTCTTCAAAAATTACAGCAAGAGAGAGGAGAGAAAAAAACAAAAAAAAATAAAAAGACCTAGAGGCTCATTAAAGCTCTGATAATGACATCACCGATACTATTGAAAAGATCTCGATAAAACGAATACAACGACATCAAGAAAGGTCACCCACAATGATTGAATTGTGCCACACGAGTAGTCCAAAGAAAAATAAGCCCCGACACATTTGGATGGCTCATGTGGACCACTCCGGTCACTATTCATAATCTTTCTTGGTGTCATTGGATTCATCTCATCTATATCTTCCAACAACACCAACGTTGTCATCATCAGATTTTCAATGTGTCTCCAAGATCTTTTTTTCCTTGTTTTTCTCTATTTTCTCTCTCCTCTCTTTTTATTAAGTGAATTGTGTCCATTTATTTTTAGAATTAAAGAGAGGAGCAAATAACATTTGTGACTCGGGAATCACAATTGACATTTACGACTCTCTAAATTGTGCTAATTTTCTAAATAGTTTTAATATTATGTTATTTTATTCTCTCTTTTTTTAAGTGCTAAAGTACAAAAAAAAACTCCTAAAAAATTATCTTTATTTTAACCCCACTTAGAAAATTATCTTGGTTATGCTCCTGGCTGCAAGGCCTCAATCCATGCGTGGCTGTACGGGCCACTTTATAGTGAAGCGCCTCTATCACTGGCACTAATTATATATAATGAAAGGTGTCATGCAAACAAATCGTGTTTTGGATGCCATGGATTCCTTGACAGAGATGCGATTGGTCCTGGAGCCTATAAACATTTCCATATATTTGTAATGAAATTCAACCGTAAACAATGTCTATGATTTATCTTGGAATTCCTGAAGAGAATGTTTTGGAGAAACACATTGAGGGGATTCAGCGATTCTGCGGCTCAAATGCAAAAGTCAACAGCCTTGCTTCACAGTATGTCCAGAAACTTGGGATGATCAATATCATGTTCTACCCATGAGTTGGATCTAGATGATCAAGCTAGCATCAAGATGTGGGTTAAACCCAATAAGAAATTCATATTATTTTACCAAGATTCTTCAAAATCAGATGCTTTCATTCTGGAATTCAAACAGAATGGTAGTTGCAGCAAATTATCCGTTATGGCCACCGCGGTCTCGTTGCTGTGAATTCAACATTTGGCATCAAGGGACTCAAGGTATCCTATGCATACTCTTTTTTATGGAACTTTTAAAAACATTATCAGGTGGTTGTTGACGCCACGCCATTATGTATTTGAATGATGGTATCCGTTGTGCACACTTCTTGTTTTTTTATTCGAGACAACATGCACTTCCTGCTGCATGGATCATCACACGTCGCTCGGCAAAGCCGGATGTCGCTAAGTGGATGAAGGCTCTACCTGGTCGAGCATCAAGTGTATGGAGCCTGGATGGAAGATCTGCGGATTCTTGATTGATGTTTCTATTGTAGAAACTGATCCCATAAGGCAGGATATTTTTGCTAAACAGTTTGTCTTCATCTATACTGAAAAAGTAGACTGTTGAGTAGTCTTACTATTCCTTGCATTGTCTGGATTTCAAGGATATATTTGGCTGTCCTGTATTATTTTCCCTCTGGCGAGTTCCTAGATCATGGCTGAGAATTTGAAATTCGGCGTGAGATATTCAAACTTCTAGGAGAAATTATAGTTTACAGCATTTGGGGCGGAGTTGATACCTCATCTGCCTTGGAAGAGTTAATTCACGATTTCGTTGATCAGACTGCATTCATACAATATTTCAAAGCCTCTTGGGTGCCTAGATTGGTTAGTTCTCTCCCTTACAGATGCCAGAGAATATGCATCGGATTTGTGCACGCTTGTTCAAGTCATGTGGAATGGAACTGACTTCTTATTTCTCATAATTTTGTCGCCTGCTCCTTCTTGGACAGAAATGTGGCTCTCAACTATGAGAGCTCTGCCCCTGGCTAGTCAAGAAACTTCATGTAAAGCTGAAAGCTAAATTACTTGATGATTCACATCTTGGCGCACTCCAAAGTCGATTGGTTAGTGATAAAGCTGACAACTGAGTTGCATTCGAGATAGGGGCGCTCATGAAAGTGATTCTTTTCAAAATGTCAAGGAGAAATATATTGAATCTACGTCCTGGAACAGGGCTCTACAAATTCCTGATTCTTTTACTGTGGATGATAAGGATCACCTCTTTGCCAAGATCTCAAGTCAAAAGGACAGCAATCTAGCCCATATAGTGCCAAGGTTGTCAAGGTTGAGGTAGCATCGGCTGGTAGATAAAAGATTCCTTCATGGACGTTTCTGACCCATTGTGATTGAAAATGTGTTCATACTAACTGAAGCCTCTAAAGTTCACCGTAGGGGAGGTTTTTTGAATCCTGATCTATATTCAATCAACCTTAATCAGTATTCTCTCTAGCCACCACCGTAGTTTGTTTTGATGATAGACATGGCATATCTTTGCGGCCTAATGGAAATATACATGTGCCTGGTGGCAGAAAACTTACATTTTTGCTCATTCCTCGGCATGTTCAAGGAGGTAGCTGCCATGGTTTCCTTCAAATGCTGGAAGGATTCTCAGTCTTTCATTATCTCATCACTTGAGCTATGGTTATAGGGAGAGTCCTCTTAGGTTTATTTTTTTCAAATATTGGTGAAAAACCCACCATTGAATTTATTTTTATCAATTTGTTTAGGGTTGCATTGCTGGAAATCTGTACAGATTCTATAGAAATATTGACCAATTTTGGCTTGTTTTTTTAACTATAGAACCATTGACCAAGATTGCGTCGGGTGGAAAATAATACTGCGAGTTTGGAAGTTTCCTTGTCATGCATCTATTACCAGCAAGAAATCGGTATAATCCTGGAATGTCAATTTTAAACACCTGCAGGAGTATAGCAGACCACCATGTTTAGATCCATGGTGTGTGATTCCAAATAATTTTCCATTGGATTGTGCTATAATGACCATTTTCAATGGACTAATGGGTAGAATTTATGTTTCCATTTCAGACAACAGGGTCGCCAGACCTCTTTTTTTTCACACTGCCATTACATATCAGTAATATGTCCTGGTAATTAGAGACATTGATGAAACAGATTGCAGTTACTGATTAGATAGTATCTAATAGATACAACTCTGTAAACTCTAAAGCATCCAGATATTGCAGTAATTCCCATATTCCAAATTTATTAATTTCCGCATGGTGGATTGCTGGCAAGTCCTGTGTCTCAAGCCTTAACTTGCTGAACAGAGAAACAACATCGAACACACATTTTGATTTCGAAGTGGGCCCAAAATCCAAGCTGACCACAAGCACAAAACTAGCATGAGAAGAGAAATTTGCCAATAGGAGTTAGGTGATCTCACCTTATCCACACTCCAACCATATCTTGATCACATCCATCATCCCCTCCTTCTACATCACTCCTTTATCAAAAATAAGCAATAAACCTCTCATCACCATTCGTCTCATCAAAGTTTTTTTTTTTTTAAAAAAAAAGAAGAAAGTAGATTCTCAATTTTTTAATAACACATTTTGCAAGCAATGGCAGCCATGAACTCCAGTGTTTTGACATGCAACTATGCCATCTCAGGCACTGGATCATCTGAGCTTAATGCAAAGATTGTTTCCATGCCTGCAGTTGCATCCCCAGTTGTGTCTGGTCCCAAATTACCTATAATCAGAGCCCAGCAGGCTAGAGCTGATTCTAAAGAAATGAAAACCAGTGAAAGAAGAAGAGCTGCACTGGTTTATCTTGCAGCTACCCTTTTCACCTCAGCTGCTGCTTCTGCCAATGCCGGAGTAATTGAAGATTACCTTGAAAAGAGCAAAGCTAACAAGGTTTGTTTGCAAATCTGCGGTTCTCACAACCCTATTGATTCTCTTAAGCATCAGATCATTTATTTCTGTTGTGATGTTGATTGTGAAGGGATATTGTTGTAGGAATTGAATGACAAGAAGAGATTGGCCACTAGTGGAGCAAATTTTGCAAGAGCATACACAGTTCAATTTGGCACATGCAAATTCCCCGAGAACTTCACAGGCTGCCAAGATCTTGCCAAGCAAAAGGTGAAACTAATACGTGCAGTTTTGTTAGTTATCTCAAGTTGATTAGGCCGTATGATTATGTCATTTAACAGGCTCCCTTTGGTTGTTGCAGAAAGTGCCATTTATCTCTGATGATTTGGCTTTGGAGTGTGAAGGAAAGGACAAATACAAGTGTGGTTCCAACGTTTTTTGGAAATGGTGAAGAGGGAGAGCTCTCTGTAAATCTCCGTTTGCCAAGATGTATCTAGTTTTCCATGTAACAAACTTTACACTCCATTTTTCTCTGTGATTCTCTCCTATGTTTTCGATTCTTGCTCAATATTGCTTCAACCCTGGAGAGTGTATGGAGAAACAAATGGAGTTTGTACCCAAATTTTCATGATTAATTATCACTGGACTACCCATCACATGGCTCTATTCTGGACCTTAACGGGTGGGTGTGGGAAATTGTTAAACCTTGAAACCTTTGATGATGAAATGTTTAACCCAATAATAAGTATCACATAAGGGTTAAAGGAAAAGTTTGTTCCCATATTCAGCCAGCCATGTTCAACGCATCGAAGGTAGCGCAAACTTTTTGGATGGCTCAATCCAGCGCATCAATTCAGACACCATATTCTTGCTAGTACTAGTCTTAATTAGTTTAAGATGAACAAATTTGTCCTAAACAGTGAGACGTATAGTAGGAATAAAGCCTGCAAGTTCATCAACGTCAAAGCTTTTCATTGAGTAAACAAGACAAATCAAGTAGCGGTTTCATTATTTTTGCTAACCAATACCTCCTTTTAGTCTTGCCGCTAAACTCTAGTTATATCACCCTAATTATAAAATAAATGCAGAAATCAGAATTTCTGTATTATAGGAACTTGCAGTGCTATAGCCCGTTGAAGGAGAACTTGGGTTTGCCAGGGCGGGTGAAGGGATATACGTAAGTCAATGAGGAAACTCGTCTATCTCTTTCAATACAAGAACAGAAACCATGAAGGAGCTGAGAGCTGGAGTGGTGACTCCAAATCTTGTCAGAAATAATATCTGAACAAAAATGACCTATTCTTCCACAACAGTTTGGAGCACAAAACATGGTGTACAAGTGAATGGAGCTTAAGCTAGAATACAACATCTACTAAATTCCTACAAAACTTTCCTAGTATTTTTTGTTTTGTACAAGTAATGATACTAGAATACTGGAAAATGTCACTTCTATTAAATTTTCCTGTATTCTGTTGGTACAAGTGACCGGTCCTTCGTTCTCTCTGTGGTTGGGGCTCAGTTGAATCCTCAGATATACATTTTGGTATATTCATATGCTGCCACCGGCGACCAATGAGATCCAAAGTTGGAAAATCACTTAAGCAAGGAAAAATTGCACAAGGCAATCACAAATATGTGAAAATCAAAGTTCAGTACCTAGCAAGCAGTCCACGCAGCATCTTCTGAGCTTCATCACTCCAGACATAACTTACAAAATGCTCAATCCCTAAAGTGATCGATTCAACCCCTTCCGTAATATTGTCTTCTGCTTGTAATTTTCTCAATGCAAACTCGTCTTGAAAACAATCAGAGCAAACCACCAGCTCCAAAAATTCAATAAAGTTTGACCGAAGAAGATTAAGAGTATGAACACCAAGATGAAGAGTTATCAATCTGCAGCTGAGGACACGGTGTTGGAAACACGTCATTTGCAAAACCTGAGACAAATTCACAGCGCCATGAAGGAGATGATACCACTCCAAGCAAGCTAATATTCTTCATGCATATACCACCAAATGGTGCATCCTCAATTCCCTCCAATACTGGGGCTTTTGTTGAATTAAAACTAACCAAATTAGTGATAGAAACGCCCTTCACAAATGGAACTGCTTTAGGATCCCATCTTTCATCAGGGTGGTCATTAGAGCCACTACTGAACCTTATCGGTATCTTAACTCTCTCCATTGTTATATCACTTATAGTGATATTTGCTATATATCCTCCTCTGCCTTTGTCAGTTTTTATTCTCACACCGGCAGCAGAATCCCAGACATGCAAATCTTCAATAGTTACGTTAAAAATCCCTCCAGACATCTCACTACCTATTCCAACCCCAGAGCAAGTAGGGGTGGTACCCGATACTCTCCTAATTATAATGTTTGAGCTTGGACGAGCCATTTTTATACCGTACTGGTCCCAGCCACTCTTCACTGCCACAAGATCATCCCCACTCTCAATGTAACAGTCCTCAATACACACATTTGTGCTTGAATCTGCACAAATAAATGAAAAACATAAGAAAAACCATATAATTCTACCATTTTTGTTTCAGGCAGCTTCAGTGCAATGAAAACTAGGGAGGTGAAAAATAAAAGGAAAGATAAGAACCATACCAGGGTCTATACCATCAGTATTTGGGGCATTGAGAGGAGCCAAGATTGTCATGTCTTTAACAACAAGATTGCTGAAACAAATACAGAGCTAATAATATTAGTTCCCAACTACAATTTCCAGTTGGAAAATATAATTATGACAAGATAAAAAAACAGCGAACATTGGACTTATGCTTGTTATTATACTTCTATCCTAAGCCTCCATAGCAAGTACGGAAAACATGGCCCATTTGCAAAATTACATCAGCAATATGATTTATGTAGTCTCATACCATTACATATTTTATAGGCAAAGCATTTACTTTTACAGCACAAGGGAAGCAGAAACCAAGCAATAGATAAAAGCAGAGGGAGTGAGCAACCTGCAGTAAATTGGATGGATGGTCCAAAATGGAGAATTGCGAAAGGTAAGGTTGGAGATGAGAATGTCTTGAGAATTCATTAGTTCTACAAGGTGGCCTCTGGTGTGCTCCAATGTTCTATTCCACCATAATTCCCACCACATCTTCCCTTGGCCATCAATTGTCCCATTGTTTCCTGCAAAACCAATCAAATTGGTCAATTTTTTATCAAGCTGTTTGATAAGCAAGACAGGAATCTTCGGCAGAGCATGATCTGAAACTGGCTTTTGGATTATGGATTTTCCACCTTGTCATTTAATATTTTCCATAAGAAACAGAAGATCAGATGGCTACTAATTCTCACTGTGTCAAAGGAATTTTTAAGTTTAGGAGATGGCATGCAATGTAGACTGCAGAATCAGAAACTAGTTACCGTTTTCTCTTCCATGGTTTCTCATGTATATGCAGAAGCTTATTTTTATGCTAGCTTCTATAAGCAGACAGTCAGATAGCTACAAGTTAGTTGTTTAGCGCCATGAGTTTCCTGAGGGAGATACAAAACTAGTAAACCAATGATTAAGAGTTACCCCCACCCCTCTAATATTATCGAACTGCATTAGCTGCTGCTCAAATAGAAATTTTTCCCTCCCAACACAAGCATCAGCAAGAGAATCATAACTCAAAATACTTTGTTCTTGTTGGATGAGTTAAAACTCTCTGTTGATACGTGAAAATGTAGTAGTTCAATATTATCTCGCTTTATGCACATTAAAATTTTTCAACAAACTGACATTACACCACCATATGAATATGTTGAGCATATAGAAAACAACTAAACTCTGTGCTGATTAAAAAATTTGAAGTTTCCAGACAACTTGAAATGAACTGAGCAGTTCGGAAAAATCATGCAATCGAAACGAGCATTGTTTTTCTATGTTTCAATACAAGCGAACTCTGGAAGAAGAAACGAGCTGAATACCTGTGATGACGACATTTGCGAGGCCATCTCCATGAATAAGGCTAATATGTCTCCCCCCTAATCTCTCCCTCCCTCTTCCATAAGAAGGCAATGGCTCTATGATAGGCCATTCCTTTGGGTCCTATCATTCAAAAACATAACATAATTGAAGCAGCAGAAATTTAAAAAAAAATGATATTGGCAAAAGACATTATCATAATACTGATCAAAATGAAGCAGAAAAAAGAAAAAGCTAATAACTAGTTAATGCTTGCTGACTCGATTACATACTACTCACTGCTGTATCACACATGCTTTGACTATTTCTTTGCAGAATTGCAGTAAAGAAAAGCAACAAGGCACTTGCAAGAGAAACCAAAAGTACACATCAGAGAATCTAGACAAAGTGTCATGCAGTTTGATGGATGCTCAAATGGGGTCCTTAGCATCATCAGCATCAACCTAACCATGTTTTCTCTTTTGTAAGAAAAGGGCTAAAAAAATATTAGCTGCAAGCGTTATAACCGTGACCTAACTACTTCACAAATATTCAAACATGCCAAAGTTTATTCCCATTTGCAACCTAAAAAAGATCAACTACAAAAGCATTCTTTCTCTTCACATCTTCCCAGGTCTACCATCGAATTACTGTAGATCCATTAACACAAGCTTCATGTTAGAAATCATAAATAAATTTTTTCATTAATTCAGGAGTTTGGATGCTTAAGACACGTTAGAAATCCATTGGAAAAGGAAAAGCTGGTCAGAGAATGCATTTTCACATAAAAAAACACCCAGAAAACAAAAACAAACGAAAAAAGACAAAACATCCTTTATCAAAATCAAAATACCTGAGAACCCAAAATAACAGCACCTTCTTCAAGAAACAAAGTGAAATTACTTGTCAAATTAAAACTCCCGGTAACCCATCTTCCTTCGGGCACATTCAACTGGGCCCCACCTCTCTCCCCGAAACGTTGCACGTACCTCATCGCCTTCCGAAACGCTTCGGTATTAGACGTTTTCCCATCACCAACCCCACCAAAATCTTTTATCGATATCACAGCTTTTCTCTCTGGCAACTCTCCGAAGAACCCCACACAGGTTCTTGAATCGGCCACGATATCGTCTTTCGACGTCGAAGAAGTAAATGCAATCTTTATCGGGTAGACGGTCTTGGATGTGATTTGAAAGGATAAAAGAGCTAAAAGGGTGATCAAGATAAGAAGTGGTGGCCAATAAAATCTTGATAACTTGACCATCATTGCATTACCACCAAGAACAAAACTTTGCTTCTCATCAAAATCCATTTTCTTTAACATGCATGCAAATAATTCAAACACCAAAAAAACAAGAACACGAGAATCAAAGGCTTTGTGGGGGTGCCTAGAAGCTAGCAAAAACATATATAAAATTAATGGCAATTCTTGTTGGTTTCTTGGAACTAAATATATATAAATAAAACTAAAAATATAGAAGAAATTTTATTCTTGGCAAATAGAATACTTTTAAGTTAAAGAGTTCGAACACCGTGTGCTAGAGAAGCGGCAGCTGTAAGAAGGAAAGAAGACGCGGACAGGAATGTGAAACTGGAAACCGAGGAGAAGAGGAAATCTATGCTAATTTTAATATCCAAGCAGAAGACAAGAGTTGT
>Ga0325404_1003876_pt1 | contig 15975 bp, 16 predicted proteins | sample PopdelMetagenome_18_FD_205664 | JGI IMG/M metagenome (GOLD analysis project Ga0325404, IMG submission 205664) | Populus deltoides microbial communities from Bellville, Georgia, United States - Xylem-Control-R1 | ecosystem: Host-associated > Plants > Phyllosphere > Stem > Wood/Secondary xylem... | reverse complement strand
AAAAAAAAAAAAAAAACTTGTTACACAAATTACTTTTACCTTCGTTAAGGAAAAAGGCTAGACAGAAGGTGACATGACTATTTATAACCCGCTGTATGGAAAGATTTTTGTGAAATAATAATATATAAATTTTATCGGTTTAGATAACGGGCTGTATTTCTTGTCCGATAAAAATAATATTGGCACGAAGACCGGTAGAATAAGATTGAGTGCAAAAGAAAACAAGAACCTATATGAGATTATATATAGAAAAATATAAAAAATATTTACACAATATATAAATATATATATATATAATAAAAAATACATAAAAAATGTGAATTTTTCCGTAGCCGGGCTGCGAGCATGCTCAAATACCTACACTAACCGGGCAAGCAACCCAGCTCCCCTGGGCTGGGCCTGGGCTGAACCAGCCCAGGCGAGCAGACTCCTTACTCGCCTAGGCCGAGTCCAGGCAAGCTGGATCCCGCATCTGGCTTTTTTTTTTCTTCTTGGCACATCAACGAAACTTTGGCACTAACATACACTTCCATGACTTAAAAACCTCGAGATACAGATTGTAGTAAATATGCAATGTATTTGCATATTGTAAATTATGGACAATTTATGAACTCTCAATTAGCGGGAGCAGAAACAATCAGCAATGATAAATGTGTTATTAAAGTTTTTTTTTTTCAAGCTTTTGGTGAAAAGAATGCAAGTTTTCTCCGGTTCAATCGTTTTGTGTTTACGTAGTTTCTCGCATTAAAACCCTAGTTAAATAATCGTTTATGTAGCATTTTTTTTTTATCCACCCTTCTCTGACCTTCATTATGTAGATAAATAGAAGGATGGGTGAATATATACAGTGAATTTTATTTTTTTTGTGTTAATGTTATTTGTTTTATCCTTCTTTTCAAGTTGTCTTTTTTAAAAAATAAAATCACTCTCAACTTTTCCGCGGCTTCTTGGCTTGCACATGTGTGAATTGCATGTATATCATGTTGATGTTCTAATACAATAATAATAATAATAATAACAACAACAATAATAATATACTAATTTAATGTAAATAATAAACTTAAATTTGAGGTGTTTTTACTTTACAAAAATACCAACAATTAAAAATTATGATGCTTTAATAATTACAAATGTGATAATTTTACGAACTTGTGGAGTCAAGCGTGTGCACCTTTGGCAATCAAGATGATGATTTCATAATTTGAAAACGCAGTTGAAACCGTGTTTGTTCAAAATTTAAAAAAAAAAATTTATTAAATTTTTTTATATTTTCAGGTCGTTTTAATATACTGATCTTAAAAATTATTTTTAAAAAATAAAAAATATTATTTTAATATATTTATAAACAAAAAAATACTTCAAACTATAATTTTTACCACAATATCAAACAGGCCATAATGGCCAAAGTGAGAGTGAGAAACGGGATGGCACAGCACAGATTTAAACTCTACGTTTCAAATTTTAGCTAAATTTTCAAACCATCAAATTTGAGTTCATCATCCCTAAGCAAACGATTCAAACAGAAAAAAAAACTTGCAAGAGTTAGGAGTGCAATATATTTCAACACGCGCTAATGGACACTGTAATTTCATAGAAAACAAGATAGGGAATCCTTGGAGTTTTGATGGTGCCAGATGATTTTTTTTATAGATGATTTTTGTGGTTACAGAAATTTCATAATTGATGAGAGGTCTTGTTTGGATAAGGCATCGGGGTGACACGCAATGGGGATGAATTCAGCAAAACACAATTGCGTTGACCAAGCTAGGTGTAAGGTAGGTACAAGTATAACTGGTGCTTTAAGCCGTTGTGCGCTGGCCGAGTCAAATTCTCCTTGGCAGATAGATACAAGCCAGAAAGTATGCTTCACCTGTTGGTGCATGTGATTTGATCAAGTACATGTATTCCATCCAACCCTCCCTAACACGACACCGAATAGCTAAAATGTTTAAACATCCGATGTGAAGCATTCCCAAGGGATTTCTCAAGAAAATCTCAGGGTGCCCATATATGCATTCTAAGATTTCTAAGCGACTGAAATCAAGATCAACATTCATGGCTCGGAACACAGCTTATAAAATCGAGGACTGTAATATTTCACAAGGTAACTCGGCTAAACTCAGCAACCAAAACAAAAAAAAAATTCGATTTTCCTATACACTTCTTTAGAAACACTTTTACCTGGGCGAGCCAATGAGCGTGAAATAAGAAACAAAAACCATGCGGCATAACATGGGTGCTGCTGCCCCCCGCTAGCTGAAAATAATACAGCCGAGGAAAACAATGGTAAAATGGAACTGACTATTGTAATGACATATCATTTACAAACCCGTGTGATTGTTGGGCGCCAAGGAGTGCTTACATGCGAAGGCCATATGCCCTCACTGGTTTGAAGTTGAGCAGTTTGAATCAGTTGAATCAACCTTAATTACCCTGGTATTGTATGATCCACAAAACCTACACTTGTGGTATAGCCAGTGAAACGGTGCTGTGCCCTTCTTGTCACAGTCATTGCACAATATATCCTGCATTAACGAAATCAGTCTTAGTATTCCTTGAAGGGTGATTATGCTCAAAGGAGAGTTCGGATAATTACCTGACAGCGATCCCGGTACTCTTCTGGAAGCTCCTCAGAAGCCAACAGCGCATCAAGCATACCAAAGTAAACCTGAACGAAAAGAACAAAGCCTTCAGAAACATTTAATGCACCTCATCATTATTTCATCCTCAGTACATAATACGACATGAACAAACATTCCCACTGCATTCTAAAATAAGTTTTCATTTACATTTCAATGGTATACTTCAATAGAATGCAGATACAGGTATGGCTTTGAAGTTAATTTTTATGAAAAATATTATTTCAAGTTCATTTTTTGTCCAAAAGAATAGCTCAGTTATCTCCTGGAACCATTAAGGCAATTCAGGTGTTTTTCAGATCTGATTACAATATCTAGAATGCTGAATTTCAATTTTATAATCTATTCATTTCCTCTAGCTTCCTTGGCAACTATAAAGAGGGTAACTGAAAAGATCCCTGCATGCGATGTCTAATTCTTAGCAGCCTGCTAGTTGAGGATTGCTGGGAAGCATATCTCTCTAGAAGTCTTTGGTACATGGATTAGAAGGATTTGGTTTGTAGATTCTGTTTAATACAAGGAAAATGCAAGCGGACAGAACAGTCCATGTAACAAGCATACCGCCATACTATTCTTTAAAGGACTATTCATTCAAATAACAGGACTGCACATCAAGCACCAAATAAGTATCACAACCAACAAAGCAAATATTATGAACAGACAAGAACCTGCAATGGCCCCTCATTCGAACAATAAAGCAAAATTCTAACCTAGTCAAACAAAACCAAGTCTCATACGATTGTTTAAAAAATATAAGAAAGAAACCAAAAACTTTTTCTAGACTGTCATTACCACGTTATGAACATGTAAATTCTCATGATCCCTTTTTCTTTTTTTGTTATCAGGAATCGTTTAAATAATTTACTGAACTCCATTTGAATTTTAAAAACGTAAAGAAAAGATCACACCAACCATTTAGTTTTAATACCTGGAGAAGAAGAGTAGCCAGGTTAATAAGATCTAGCAATGAGGCAACGGGCAGTGCTTGCAAGTAATCATTAAATAGGCTCAGTGCTACACCATGGATTGGGTCAAATGTTTTCTAATGTAAATAAAGAATGCCCAGGTAATGACAATTCAAGCAAACCCGAGTTAATTTTATTAGCACGCAACATGAGATATGAAATTGAAATAACTCACAGAAAAAAAAGCAAAAAGAAATTGCAAAGTTCAAGGCCTAATAACCTAATATTAAAGGATAAAAAAAAATTCAAAAAATATAACATCGAAGAAGAAAACCCAAATCAACCCGGGCAAACTTGACTAACCCGCGATAGGAGATTGGGATAAAAAAAAATAGAATTCCAAAAGGACCTAGTAAAAAAAAACCAATGCTCAAAAACAAAATCGAGCTAATCCGTGTTAACTTTACTAGCTCACTCCCAAGATAACCTAAAAAAACAAAAAAATAATAAAGCTCAAAGACCAATAATTTAATATCAAATGATAAAATTTTAAAAAAAAATCAAGGAAAAAAAAACTCATGTCAACACGGATTAACTCGACCAACCTGCCACCCGCGACATATGATTAGAATAAAAAAAACTAGACTTCCAAAAAAAAAAAACCTAGCAGAAAAAAAAGAGTTAAATAAATAAACATTGAAAACCAGAGTCAATCTGAGCTAACTTGACTAACCCGCACTTAAAATAACCTAACCCAACAGAAAGAAAAGTGAAAAAATCATAAAGCTCAAGGGCCAATAATTTAATGTCAAATGATGAAATTGAAAAAAAAATCAATTTCATAAAAAAAAACATCGAGGAAAAAAAAACTGAATCAACCCGGATTAACTCAACTAACCTGTTATCGGAGATATAAAATCAGATAACTCAACTAAAGAAAAGTAGAACAACCAAAGAAGTTAAGGGCCTAGTAACCAAATGTCAAATGATGAATTTGGAAAAAAAATATTAATTTTTAATGAATGACCCTAAAAAAGTTGAACTTAAATCGAGCCCGAGTCATGAGACAAGAATTACCAAGTATGAAGACAATCATGACAAAATAACAAAGTAGAATTTCTAACCGGAAAACAATTTTAAACCCAAACAATGTGGACCAAACATGGTATAAAAACAAAATGAAATAAAATAATTAGGGGCTAAATTAAAAAACAAAATAAATTAAAAAAAATAATCTAAAAAAGTAATTGAAAGAATAAGGATCTAAATTGGATAAAAAAACTAAATTAAATAAAATGTTGAAAAAAAAATATATCAAGAAAAGTATAAGAAAATAGCAATAATAAAAATAATGGGAACCAAAATTGGATTAAAAAATGCAATAAAATAGTAAGGGATGAAATTGAAAAAAAAAATTAATTAAGATAAGTATAAAACACATTAGAAAAACAATCAAAAGCAGGAGACCAAATTGAATATAAAAATCAAATTGAAAAAAATGTCTAGAGATGAAATTGAAAAAAAAAGCTAAACTTAAAAAATCATCAAATGCAAAATAAATAGTAATAAAAAGAATGAGAGACAAAATCGATAAAATTACAAACTGGACGATACAATTGTTTTTTGAAAGGGCTGGCGTGAATTTCAAGGGCATAAGAGAGAAAAGAGAGGAAAGAAAAAAAACTCCACCTCAACCCAACCGGATCTCCACCTTGAGCACAGGCACACTACCAGAAAAAAGATGACTCACCACTTTCAACACCGTCGCAGATGGAGGATTTTGGTAATCGTAAGGCCCCGCATGCGTTGCCCAAAAAGTGCGGGGGCTATCACGTGTTGGCGCATGCATTGCACACGTCAATAACTTTTTTATATAATATTTAATTATTTAAAATTATCAAACAATCCCTAACTAAATCCAAACATTACAAAAAAAAAACAAAATGAAAACATTAAAACACCCTTGAAACTAGCCTTAGTTTTTTTGGATTTCCATGGTAGTTTTGTTATTTAACTGTTTAAAAAATAGAAAAGACAGAAGCCTCTCTATGCATGTTCACTTTTTTTCTCTTAAGGGTATGATCGTAACTTAACTGTGCAATTTTTAAAAAAAAGACAAAAGAACCTCTGACCAAAAGCTTATCATTATTTTGCTTTGAAGAGCAAAATAGTTATTTTACTGTGATAAAAAAAAAGTATCTGCTAATTTATCCTCAATCAATTTTACAATGACTAATGGATCCCCTGGAAAAAATGATTCTATCCCCTATCCCCGATTGTAAGATTCCTAAGTTTTTGGGATAAGAGTAAAAGTGGCATTTCACACAGTGAAACTAAGCTACAATGTTTTACTGGTCGCTTTTAGTTTTTTTTTGTAATAAATTTTTATGATCAACAAAATAAATTTCACTTTAGGAACAACAAAAAAAATGCTCAATACCTGGATAAGAGATGTAGCGAGGTTAACAAGATCTAGAAATTAGGCAATGAGCAATACTTGTAAGTAATCATAACTTTTTATGATCAGATCAACAAAATAAATTTCACTCAAGGAAATGTTCAATATATTGGAAGTATTCCTCATTAATACGCCATGTGCAACTCTAAACATCAATTCCCTTGATGGCACTCTACAATAGCATCATAGAAGAACAGACTGAGAAGATGAATCATTTTTATCTTACCGACATGTCTCCCAGAGATTTGCTGCAAATTGGGCAGATGTAGTGACTACAAGTGTACGCCTGACACAATGAAGTGCAAACAGAATTAAGTACCAGGCACACAAAAAAAAGGTACTTACCATATCACTGCAACAGGCAAAAAGTTGAAACAGAAAGGAACGGCAATAACCAGACAAAACCAGTAAAAAATAGACCTGAAAACAGGTTGAATGCATGAAATGGCCGCAAGGAAGAGCCTTGACACTTGCACTTGAAGTGAACATGTCGTCGCAGCAGATTGGGCAATTTGTTTCCAGACCTTTCTCTCGACATTTGTGGTCAGCTAGTTTCATTGCCAGGCAACAATTGCACTTCATGCAATGAAAGAAGTCAGCACCAAGCCCAGTACCCACACGGCATAAATTGCAGAAAGGACAATGATAAACAGCCCTGAAATAAATTCAGTGCATCGCAGGAAATCAAGTAGTAAGGATGAGTTCAGAAGCAGTTACTTGCATGAATTTATAGACCATTGGAGAGTTGAACTGATTGAATTGCTTTGCTAAGTTAGACCTATACCTTTCTCACCATGGCTTAAAAAATAAATGAAAAGGAAAAAGGTCATTTACAGTCAATTATCATTGCAATCAATATTATTATTCCATTAATTAAAATGGAAGAGAGTGTAAAATGCGAATATATTTCTTGTGGTATACGATTCCAGACATGTAGCTGACTTCATATGCACCCTGTAATTATAATCGTTGAAAAAGTTGAATTTCCAAGCTAGAGAAACTAAAAGAGAGATTGCAAGTTACAGATTTTGGAAGAACAAGTGAATATATTAATGATAGAAAATGTACATCACATTTCTATTTGAAATCCAGAAATGTACTACCTGGCTAAGCGTAACCAGGAACCACAATATTCTTTCATGTTTTCTGGCATCAATTAATCTGAATACCTTTCATCGTCAAAAAATTTGCAGATGCTGCAATAGTACTTCGCCATTGAGAACCCACCGCAGGAAATAGAAGTGCAAACTGGTCCAACCAGCTGAATTTTCAGACAGCGCATACACATCATTTCAGATGTAGCCTTCCTGAAAGTACAGAATTAAAAAACTATCAAGTTAATAGAAAGTCCAATCAAAACCAAGTACGACTGAATAACACTAAGTTACCTATCCATCGAATGGTCACTGACTTTATCATGGCAGAACCTACATGCAAATAACTTGCCACAACAAGCAGCACGTAGTTTACAATTTCTTTTGTAATGCTCACACCCAAATTCTTGTTTCTCTGGGCCTCGAAATGAAGGAGAACATCCAAGTAAGTCTCCACCATTTGAATGGTCACCAGTTCTTGCTTGAGGTGACTTCTGCTGCGCGGCTATCCAGCGGCTAACATAATCAAATATGTTGATCAGAGCAAGTAGAAGAATAGTAATGCAGAAAACTGTAGAAAGTTTACACAGCATGAAGAAACCTGGTCATAAGATTTTGAATAAGGTAAGCTTTTCTTCTTGGATCAAGAGTTGAATCTCTAGAAACTTTCCTAATCTCTGCTTCAAGCTCATTTTGATTCATCCGAAAAATATCTTTCCAGCCAGGCTTAAATGTATGATCGCTTTGATCCAGACTTTCATGGAGATCAGTACCTAAACAAAAAGATAAAAGATAAAACAACAAAAATATATCTTTAAAATGTTTTAATACCAGCTAGAATAAAAAGCTACTTCAAAGAAACATCACAGAATGTCTCAAGTTTGCAGCTTTATTCACACACAAATTGTGCCACATTCAACAGCAAATAAAAAATAAATTGATAGTGCCAATAAAAGATTGCAGAAACCTAGTGATATACAACTCTCTGATGTTGTAGCATGTGGCGTTGCAGCAAAAGTTCCTTCCCACCATTCATTAAGCCACTCACTAAACATTGTGTTTTTGGTCGCCTGCTTCCACGTGTCCATCATCCTGTTCTGCTCCTCCTGAGTGAGAGCAGACGTTACCCATGGCAACATCGATTGAAGCACCTCTGCACCTGTGGTACCAATTATCTGACCAACAATTTTGTCCTGCTCCTCTACAGAAAAATGCCTGTCAAATAATGGCCACAACTCAAGTTCTTCCCGGAAAACATGTTGATCCAGTGTTACTCTAATGGATTTGCACATCCCCTGAAGCTTTGTCGCAAGCTCATTATACTGTGTAACTGTATAGTTACAATCAGACAAATTAGCATGCTTTCCAATTAATTCATCAGCATGATTTGTATTCTTCAAGTAGTCTTGAAGTTGAGTGAGCTCAGAAAGTGCAGATGAGATATCTTCAAATAATTTCTCCTCCTGCTTGTGGTCCAGAGTGTAAGAATGGCTAACATTATGAAGTGTTTCTTTAGATTCTAATGCTGGGAATACTATATCATCCTCTGCATTACTATGTGCTCTATACAAACCCCACAGCAGACGAAATCTACCTGTAAACTGCCTAAGCAAAGTTTCATTGCATTCATTTAGTTTTCCAGATTCAACATCTAAATACTCCAGGTCTTTGCGGATGGCTTTATGAAATTGAAATATGTTATCAATAGGCCGTGATGAGCAACCAATATTCGTGGGGCTCGTGTCCATTTCCCAGTTAAAAAGGCTGGAGTTAAGGGAAGGAGCAGAAGGACTAAAAGATGAGCGTAGAGATTTAGCTGCAGCAAGAGAACTAATTCCTAGATTGTTGCTACTTACTCCTAACCCAGGGACACAACAAGATTTATTGCTACAAGATGATTTTTGGGTATCAACAGGCTCTGAAGAGGGACAACCGCTGTCTTCCTGAGCTAACAAGTTTCCACGTTTCCCTGGCCTTCTACAGTCATCAGCTCCATCTACTTGGACAAAGGAAGACTTCTCATCAACAGATGACCTAGGGCTGCATTTACAGGACTGCTGTTTAGTATCTTCCTCGGTCCCAGCCAAGATTCTCACCGGACAACAACCAATAGCACTTGAAGACAAACAAACATTTTTAGAACCACCCTTGCATGCCCAACCAGAAAAAAGTGTAACCAGTGCAGAATCTGAAGCTGGAGCTGCAAGAGATCACACTGCAAGTTAGGACTTGACAGATATGAAGCACTGATAGCATGAATACCACAGTGGCAGACCCTCTATAAAATGTCATAACGATATAAAGAGTATCAATAAAAAGGAGAGGTGGTGAAATGACTCTGAACCTGCCATGTACATATTTTGAAGAAAAGACCTCGCTGCTTCTTCACTAAGTGACCCTACCAACCACGGTAAGACACATTCAATCAATTTCAAGGGCATCACACATAAGCTTTGATAAAGAAGTTCACGCTGTCTTTTGGCACTAAAGTGCTTTCGAGCAAGTGGAAGAACCTGCCAAAGCAATATACATGTCAGATGGCTTGCCAAGCTAGCCAAAGCCAAGAGGTGCAAGGCTGTTGATTTTAAATCTCAACCAATATGCAGGTGACATTTTTCAGCTCTATCTTTCCTTCTTTTCTTTTCTTCTTGTTCGGTTAGAGAATGCAAGAACTAGAAAATCATCTCTGTAGGGAAGACAAGTTCCACAGTGATGCAGCAATATGCTTACCTGAACTTCCTCATTTTGGAAGTGTTTCTGTATGTTGTCCATGATTTGATCAGCTTGGGAACACAGCTTTGTATAGAAATCAGTAAGAGATGTGTAGGCTCCAGCATTTTGAATACTTTCTATCAGGCACCTAAGCTTGTCAAACTGAACTTCTTCTTCTGCATGCTCCTGGGCAAAAGAGAGTTCCGCATCTACAGCAGGGAATATAATTTTGTCCTCGGCCATACTGCAGTCATAGAAAACAAAAAACACATTCAAAAATGTGAAGTGGTCATAAGTTTGATAACAAGACAAAAATAATATTCATGTTCTCTTTCTATTATGCTTGTCTGTGTCCTGTGAAGGCAGTGAAAGGAAAAGGAAAGGTCCAAGAAGTTCAACTGCCTTTAAAGAAGTGCAATTTGAGGAGATTTGACCATTCAAAAGCTTCCATACTTTATTGAGGAGAAGGGTTTTCTAAAAAGACAACACAACTAAGGATTCAAAAGACTGACAAGAGGTAGAATGCGTAAGTCATGCAGTGGACTGTACTATGAAGGACTAATCACCCCAAATACTTATCTTTAGGCATGAAGAAAGTTACATCAACACACTACTGATGAAACAAACAAGTTGCTGCACTTAAACAATGTTATAAGGACATAATATGGAAACACAAAAATAACTGCACCTGTGAAAGATGCAAACTTCAGCAATGAATTGCAGCCTCTTGTTGAATGAAGACAGATTAGAAAAATCTCCAGAATGCTGGATGCTCCTAGCTGCCTCAGTTATATCATTCAACTCTCTTTTAATGGCATTGTGCCAAAGCAGAATTTCATCTATTGGATGGAATTCAGTGGAAAGGGTGGCATCACAATTTAGCTCCATATATTTCCTTTTACCCATTCTAGAAGATTCACATGCACAGTGTCCTTTCATGCTTTGACACCCTAGAGTTGGCGCTCCTGAATCTTGACACCAGGCCTTAGAATTATCTTCACAGCTCTTACACGTTTCAGACAATTTTGCCCCTTTCATCCAGGAGAAAATAACCTTCATCAATAGAAGTTTGAGTCAGCTTGTTCAAGTCCATCCAAAATAAATTAACAGCCAAATATATCCTCACCTGCCGAAGAAGTTTCTCTTCTGGGATTATCTTACACAAGCACTTGTGCATATCCTGATGTTCATCAGATGATATAGAGGAAGAAAGCCAAGGAAGAAACTCTGCCATCATATTAACAGGAATGCTGCACAGAAACTGCCATGCCAATGAGGCCTGTTCTTCAAATGAAAACTTCTCGATTAGCAAGGGAAAGACCTGCCACATCCAACAACAAGCTGGTGAAATTCGAATTTATTTTTGACTGAGTGTATCAAACTCCTAATGAATTATTTGTGAAATATAATTGCCAGTTAGAAAGAGAAGTCTCAGTGGTATGGATTCAAAAACTCAGAGAGCACCTTGTTCCCTGTCAGCTCACCCTGAGCAGTACTAATTTGTTGCACATAGAAAAATCTGAAAGACAGACAAACCTACTTATTTCTAGAATATCTATTCAGAAGTCTTCCCTTGAGCAATGCAGATGTGCACTCTATTCCTCAGGGAAATCCTTGTAGAGGATAAGATGTAGTGTCATAATATTCATGCCAAAACCATATATATCTTGTATAAAAAGGATGTTGGAGCTGGCAATTTGCTATTGGAACTTATAGCCTACATTGTCCCCCTTTTTCCTGTTAAACTTGGGGGCAAATATTATTGAACAACTGAAACGAAAAGGATGGACTTCACTTCATGCAGATCAAATGTCATGTGACTGCAGCATTGTTAGCCTCCCCCTTTGCATTTTTATAACCAATGGCAGTGCATAAAGACTAGAAACACATCTTTCATTGTGTGTTGATTGTAACTTCTATCAACTGGAGTGGATACCGAAGCACATTAGTCATATGCTGAAACAGAGACAACTCTCAGAGCAAGGAATGCTTGATAGCTTAAAGAACTAGTAGGTATTCATGTTTAATGTGCTGGAGGGAAATCAATATCAATGTTCAAACATGCACAGAATTTCATTGCACCTTTCAGATTCTTCTGAAATAGTCGTGTTGACACAGATTTATTTCAAGTTGAAATATACATTTCTGATTGTTAGTCAATATTTTTAACATCTTCTTGTTCTCTAGTTTAGTCAATCATTCATTACTACATCTGAAACTCTACAATCTACATGTTGTTACAATCTCCCTACACCTGCGGAATCTATTTATCCTTGTTTTTCCTTTTTGTTCCTAAACTGTTTAAAGCATTAAAGAAAGCTCTGCACATCATGTGCGGTTAGAAGATACAGATTAAGACAATAGGGGGAACAAGTTTAAATTCCCTTAAACCTATCATGAGAAAATGCAAAGCTATCCTTGCACAACCGATAAAAAAGAATACCTGTTCCTCTTCCTTGGACATATGCTGGTCAATTGATGTTTGAAGGGCTCCTGTACGAGAGGCTAACTCTCTGCGATAGCTTTCTTCATTTTGCATATTTGAATTGAGCAACTCAAACAATTGATCGAAAAGAACACTCTCCCCCTCATGTTCAAGGGAGTAAGTCCGTGCCACATTCTTCACACGTATATCAAGAGCAGGAAAAATAACCTCCAGTCACAAAAAACATACTGTCAGAATCCTCAGCTAATTGTGTATAAGCTAAACCCAAAGAACAGGGAAATGATCCATTTTCAAGCACGAAATTTGTGGCTGGTAACATCATTTATCACATTAATTGCTTCATCATGCTATGAATTATGATTCTCTCAAAAATAGATAGCAGAGACCTTAAAAATCCATGTGAAAATAGTAACACTGACTTTTATACACGGAATTTATCGCCCACAATTGCTTGTTTTAACTAGTGGATGCTACCTAACTAGCTAATAAAGACAAATGCATAATCCAAAACAGCCAGCCATTGAATCTCAGTCACATCAAGAATGAGAGAGGTTAAAAGAAAGGGATTATACACCATTGAGCAGCGCAAGACCTGATGGGCCTCCTAGTGAACAAAAAATAAATGACCACGTCAACATTCCAAATACCAGTCCTGTGTGTTTCAATACACGTTCCCAGGACACACTGTTTTCTAGATTTTTCAGATATTATAGACCTACAAAAGCACTGATGCTTTCCAATACCGATTGATCTGATCAGACTAACAAATTCCAATTGACAGATGACTATGGAATTCATGCCACAGTTGTTTCTGACAGCACTTTCTACCTTTGGTCAGTTTAAGGATCAAGAGTAGAAGCATGAAACTACAGTAACAATTGTCTTATTCCCGTTTCACTTTGTACTGGATCGTGAACAGGAAATGCATCAGGATTTTAAAGCTTGTACTATAGCCAAACATGTGGAAAAGAAAATTTATACTGTTATTTGACAAAACCATTTCTACTAAAAGCTACAATGCTAGTATTTCTTGCATGAACAAGTGGCAGATTTCTCCAAAATATACCTTTTTCATTCATCACACTTCATATAATAATATCTAGATCAACTTGAGATAAATTCCATGATAAGTTTTCAGTTCAGAGATCATAATATATCATAAAGATATTTCACAGCATAATTAATTAGAGAAAGATGGCTGATATTACTGTTGTGCAGAAACAATGATTATCAGATTTTCTTACCCTCTCAACCTTCTCCATTTGGCTAAAGTTTTACATGCTTATAATATCTGTAACTTCTAAACTCTTGCCAGCTTTATTTTGTTTTGTGTCAGATGCCCCAGCCAGATTATATAGTTACAAATAGCTCTCAACCCCAAAATTATCAGTGTAAAAATAACCATCGGGCAAAGCTAGATACATGATGGAATACTCTATAACTTAAGAAAGGAGGGACAAGAGTATAAATGCAATGCTAATTCAATAACTGATACCTTGAGAAAAGAATGCAGATTAAAAGGGAAAAAAAGAATATATCTGAAATAATGTGAATTGATTATAGCGAACAATGCATACCACAATCAAGACAGGCAGGAAATTAAGTACCTGACAAAACATATGGAGTCCATAATCTACCATGTGATAATTAATCTAATGACCAAAGACCATGAGTGGTGACAGTTGAAGTATAATCTGATATTTCAGTTTCCTAGCATTTGAGAGGGTCTTGCCATAAACATGTGATAGATGTTACAAAAACAGTGTAAGCGTCTCATATTATGTTGTGGCAGTATCATGCCTTTTTGAGGCTAAATTGCATGTGGTGACTTACAGACATCGTCTTCCCAATAGACAAAATTCAATCTGCAAATCCAACTAAAGTGTGCATAAACTACAAAATAGTTACAAGCTTCTCATGACTCAAAAGATTTGACCCTGTACATCTGAAATTCAACATTTAAGTTGGAAATGAGGATATGCACTTTGATCAAGCAACGAAATAAAATTTTAAACTCTGATTGCAAATGTCATTGTGTGCACTAATGACAGAAAAAGAAAAGGAAAAGAGAGTAAATATTACCCTATATGTGATCAAGTAATTCCAGAAGAAATGATAGTTCCAAGTCCCGCCAAATTATATAACAAAAGAGAAATTTTAATTATATTCCAGCAAGACAACATGAATTCAAGGCACATGGTACTTGATCTACTCTAAAACCTGTTGTTTAGGAAACTAATAGGCCCGACAATACGTGCTCATTCTTAACAATCCGGTAAAGCCTTAATCAAAGCTATCACATGTAATTCAATCACAAAGCCACGTAATGAACTGCTATTGCTATTGGCGATTCAGATTCTGCTGAACCTTGTTTTGCAAGAAGAAAAAATATTTAGCACCACCATGCTAGTATCAAAGTATAGAGATACTATCCATATGTATCAATGCAACCATGCACAAACCTTCAACTGGTCCTGTCTACGACTACAGCGAAAAACAAAGCACACTCTCAACCAATCCAAAATAAGCAACTCAAATTACCAAGATTAACAAAACTGAGAAAATTTAAGCAATAATCACACAAAATCATCATTAAAATGGCAAATAAAATAGAAAGCAAATTCATTTGCATATCCCTAAAAACCTCCAAAACTCCACTTAATCGATTTGCAAATACACTAACACGCACAGAATCTGATACATAATTGAAAAATGAAAAAGCAAACTGAGCTGAACAAACTAGGTATACAAAAATCAATCAAAGCCTCAAAATCAACAAATCTGAAACAAAAATTAGTTAAACCAACCTCGTCCTCAGCATTGCAGTGATGCTTGTATATCGAGCGAAAAAGGTAGTAGCGCTCAAGTAACGGCTTAATATCACCACCAGTGGTGGCAAAAGCGATGGCGGCGCGGTGGAGACCATCGAGCTCGGACCTGATAGCTTTATGGAAGAAAAGGAAGATAAGAATTGGAGATTTCAAAGCAGAATTTTTTAGGCAAGTTTTAGACGGTGCAGAAGGATCGATTGGATTCACTGGACCTGCCATTACCGCTACTCCTCCTGCTCCCCCTCCGTCTATACCAGAAAATGGCGTCGACATTATAGCAGAAAATTAATTAACTAGTTGGAGAAGAATCTTGAAATTCCTAATTTATCTCCTTTTGTTTCCTTTTTCTTTCAAGAGAATTTCATTTTTGTGATTTTTTTTTATCGGTTTCTTGTTTGGTTCTCCAGTTTTCTTGGATTATTTAGTCTTTGTATGCAAGAGAGGAGAAGAGAACGGAGCGAATACAAACAGAAGAAGAAAGGTAGAATACAAAATAAGGAAGATGGAGAAGACGGGGGGCGTTTTATTATTTTAGATCGGTCTCTCTCTTTTTTTTTCTATTATTTTAGATCGGCCTCTCTCTTTTTTTTTCTTTTTTATTTTTTTCTTCTTTTTCAGTTATTTTAGGTATTCAATTTTAGGGTGATGTGAATCAGAGGACGTAAGCCGGATTTACTAGGATCGACGTAGAACAAACAGAATTAAATTTATATATTTCTAATTTTATTTTATTTTTTTGAATGGTTGCTCTGATACTTACATTAGCACAAAGAATTTTACCTTAGTTTGTTATAGAATTAATTGCTTGTTTGTCTTTATATTTTAAAAATGTTTTTGAAAAAAATATTTTTTTATTTGTTTTAAATTATTGTTTTTTTGTGTTTTTAAAT
>Ga0325404_1003875_pt1 | contig 15976 bp, 9 predicted proteins | sample PopdelMetagenome_18_FD_205664 | JGI IMG/M metagenome (GOLD analysis project Ga0325404, IMG submission 205664) | Populus deltoides microbial communities from Bellville, Georgia, United States - Xylem-Control-R1 | ecosystem: Host-associated > Plants > Phyllosphere > Stem > Wood/Secondary xylem... | reverse complement strand
AATTTTTAAAAAATAAAAATAAATATTATTTTAATATTTTTTTAAATAAAAAACACATTAAAAAATAATAAAAATTTATTATTCTGTCTTCTACTAGAATGACATCATAAATTATTCCGTCCCGAACTTCTTTCCAATCTCCACCAACTATCCTACGAGAAAAGAGAATATTAGGTGTTGAATATATTGAGGCGTAATTCTCAATCATTTCAGGCAGCTCATATGTCTTCGATCAAAAAAGTGTTGAAGAATTAAGTCCAGATAAAGACCGAGGTAATGATTATGTTATATTAGTGATTGTTTTTTAAGAGATTTTTTTAAATTTAAAAATATACTATTTATTTTTAAAAAATATATTTTAATATCAGTAAATTAATATAATTTAAAAACAAAAAAATTAAATATTTACAAAGTCGTTTTCTAACTAAACAAACAAACAGTATATCATAAGTAATTACGACGACGATATCATCAAGCTACCGCCACATTCTCATATTTTTCAACCTTGTCATTGATCACACACACACTTTCATGTATTTTAATTTCTCAAAAATCAAGAGAGTCAATGGAAACAAATACATCAAAATCTTTTATGCAGATCTTGGGAGCATAAAGGACGACGGAGCTGAAAAAACCAGTGGTTGAAGCATGTTCTCCTCCTATGGAGCTGCTGCTACTTCTTTTATGACAGGTCTACTCCCATGAAAAGCTATCAAACAGTTTTTAGCTCAACGAGAACCTCCAGTAGTGGAGTTGAATTATTCAGAAAATTCGAGAGGCTGACATAAGGTCAAATCTGGGGCACAAGCATAGCCTCCAAGCTCGGACTAGCACATGATGATTTCTCAGAAGTAGCAGTCTCGTTTCGGTGAAGTTGAAGCCATGGAGTTTTCTTCGAGATGTCAATATTTTCTAAGCGGACCGAGGGAACAATACCAATTTATGGGCTTTCATGGGATTCAATTGTGTCTTTTAGATCTGAATCTTTCTGTTCCTTCCAAACATGGCCATCATTGCCTAACCAATGGCCTATACTATTTTTGAAATATATAGTTAGATACTAATGGGCTTTTTGTAACGATACGAATTGAACTCAATTATTAGAATAACTGGTCAGCTTTCTTAGGCCATCTTTGCTAACGTTTTCGGGTTTGGGCAGGTCTATAATAGTTTTCGAGTAGCATAGCGTGATAATAAAGGGTTTGAGATCTGCACAGCAAGTTTTGAGTTCGAGTCAGGACGTGCATTTCTTATAAAAGCCTGGAACAGCCGGGATTTTACTCCCTCACCTGGACCCACAAAGTACACTTTTCAGAAGGGTGAAGTTTCCTCAAATAAAAAAAAAAAAAAAGAGTCTACAATAACTTTTTTTCTTTCTTGTTTTTTAATTCCTTTTCTGAGGTGGTGATGATGGGGTTCTTACATGTTGTTGCTACAAAAACATATGATTTTATCCAGTATCTCATTATAATTGTCAAACCCAACACCCAACATGAAATATAACTCCATCATGTTTGGAATAAATCAAACCGAATCAACTATATCAACTGAACTTTTCTTTGATCGATTGGGCATGATCAAATCAATTCTTTTGTTGGTTTAACTTTTAAACTTGACCTAAATTAGATGCTACACTAAGCTAGATTTAACCGCTATACTTCTATTTGATTATTAATAACTGAAAGGAAGATGGACAAAAGAAGAGTTGTATAAGAAATTAATAAAACAATTTATTATTAATTTATTGAATTCAATTGTAAGGAGATATGTTCCGAACACATGAAATGTACCAGTGTGTTTTACTTTAGACTCGGTTTTTTTCTATGTTTCAAAAGTATTTTTAAATTTATTTTTTAAAATTTAATATTCTTTTAATGTTTTTAAATTGTTTTGATATGCTGATATTAAAAAAAATTAAAAACAAAAAAATATTATTTTGATGTATTTCTAAACAAAAAACACTTTAAAAACAACCGCTATTACATTTCTAAACACCTCTACTATATGAATGCTAACTGCGTTATATATCCAGTAAAGTCTGTCAACCTGCTAATTCTTACAACGTAAGAATCAAGTGAGAAAACAGGGAGTGAGTGATTCAAAGTAATGTAATGCTTAAAGAGTTTGAGCCAAATTTCTGCATTTTAATGTTGAGACTTCACTTAATATACTAATCGGACTCACAACTTTTTGCACATCGTTTTGTTGTAATTCTTCTTATGATGTTTTATTGTAAATCGTGAAGAATAGCTGATGATTAAAGGTATATAAGAGAGATTTGAGGAGAAGTAAAAATGAAGGGGAAGAAAGAAAGGAGAGAAAGAAGAAGAAGAAGAAAAGTAGCAGGAGAAGAAAAGAGAAGGAAAGGGGGAAGAAATAAATGGCTGGAAGCACAATGCTTGTAGTTTTTATTCACGATCAATAAACATGAGCTCGTAACACCAAAGAAAGCAACAAATGGGTGGTTTACACAAGAAGGAAGTAAAATAAATAAAAAATAAATAAATAAAGAGAGAGCATGAGCTGCCTATAGCAGTGTTTGAACATACACGAAATAACATCACTTGTGCTTTAATTTGGATTTCCATTCCGTTCTTGCACGAACTATCTCTGCCTTGTCTGCTTGCATACGCAGCAGATGCGTGTATTCCATGCCTGCTTTGCGATTACTGGAACCGCTGTTTGAATCTTCGCTCGTGCTTGTTAAGGATTCGAGCAGATTTGATTGTCGACACTCTCGTCGATACTCAAGGGTCATGCTTGTCATATTGTAATGTTCCAGGACATGCATTGGCACACTCTGTGCTCACAACAAAATAAAAAAAAATCAGTAAATGGTAATTCTTTTTGCTGCTCATTTAATGGCAATTCTATTCAAACAATTGAATTTGTGTGTGATGTGAGGATTTTCATGTCTTACCTCCAGAATCCATCCAATGTATTTGACATTATTTATATGTTGGTTGGCATCCATATCACTCCATCTTGGCTGCATAATGAATGATTCCAGGGATTAATAGACCAAGATAGCTTGAGAAACAAAATTATTTGGACCAGAAAATAGATTGGCAATAAAGGGTACGAGTTACAATTCCAAATTGTTTCCACTTACAGCTAAGCCGGATCGAATTCTCCCTGCTGTTTCATTGTTAAGCTTATCAATTTTCTCAACATCATTGTGTTCAGCAGCTATCGAAAGCCTGTTTATGTAGAATGGTACCAATTCTTCCCTGACTTCATCTGGGATTTTGGATAGCTTTCTTGTTTCTCTATTCATGATCACCCATGTGCTGAATTGAGATAGTTAATAATAGGAGTTAAGTACTACCAAGAGTAGATAACAATCGTTCATTAGCTCTTTAACATAGACATGCCAAACCTTGTTGCTCTTGTTATGATCTCTTTGGTGTTGTAGTCTCGAATTATCCAGTCCCTGCGCATACCATTCTTCCCGGTTGCATCTACCCATGTATCGATCTCGACAACGTCTCCCCTGTCACGATGAATTGTCCCAAAAAGTATGTTCAAATGATAGAAACGTAAGGAATTAACTTAGGAAGTCTGCTGTAGACTATTGAACATGTTGAAAGAATTCAGACCTTGTTCAAGTTCGTGTATTTACGAAATTTTCTATTATGATCTTTCCTTGAAACATGATTTAAGATGCGTTTGGGACTACAAGAAGATAACATACCAGCAGCTGTATCGCTGTACTTGAACGTGAATGCGAGTGACTACCCAAATAAGTTTCCTGAGGCTCATCTCTCGGGTAGCACCGAAGCCATTTCCAGCTAGTCCTGAGCTTGTCACATGGTTCAGTGCAGTTTCCTACAGTCACGCACATATATGGAATCCAATCACTAGTTTGATACATGAATCAATCATTCAAACTTCATTAATCAGCACTTAAATTTCATGTCATTGATGAAAACATGCTTTTTTCGTTTGACAATTAGTTGAGCCCATTTTATCGAACTTAGGCTGCAGAATGATGAAAAGAAAAAAAAAAAGAATATCATGCTTGATGTTAATTTAGCATGTCAATGCTTGGATGCTGTGAACTCCAAGTGCATTATAGACAGCAAATGCTGGAATTGAAAAGGAAAGTTGCACAGATTATCTAGGATCTTTGCTGGAAAAATGTAAATCCATGACCTCAATAGGATAAAAAAATTAGCCAACTAACCTGAAGGAGATTCATTAATGTTTCCATTGTGGCGGTTTTGTCAGGTCCAATCTCATAAGATCTGATACTGAACGTCTGCCTATAAATAAGCCTATCCTCCACAAACCTCCCAAGCAAATATGTGTGAGGTTCAGCAACATTGCTATGGATTGCCAACCCACCGGCATTCGTATTGCTTATGCAAGGAGATGGAGTCTCCCTCACATGAATCCCATTCACCTTTTTCCCATTTGTAATGTCCAGGCTTGGAGGATTACCGGCACTTGCTATTGCGTAAAAGCTTCGTTTTTTCGGTGTGATCATGTGCCAAGAACAAGGAAATCCTGCCTTGGCCAATACCGTCACATTATTCTTTTTCTCTACCTTGTGCAAATTCCCTGGAAAATATAATCCAGCCGCGCCCTTTGTCGCCATTGATGCCATTGCTAAGTAATCATTCATTGAACACAAGCACATCAGAGCCCTAAAAGAATTTCAGGTTCGAAAAAGGCAAGTGGGTGAAGCTTCTGGCTCAGGTTGGTTAATTCCTAGAAGGGAAAGTTTTCAAAGTATTTGGTGGTCTAACCACGTATTTATGTACAAAGATTCAAACAAGAAGCCAAGACGAAAGATCGGAAGAAACTTCCCTCCAACACAGGGGACAAGCATTAGTAAAAGAGGAAATGAGATTAATTAGCTGCTCAACTACTTTAATAATCGGAATATTCTCTAATGCTAGCTCACACGCAAATGTATAGGGATTTGAATGGTGGTGTTTGCTTAGTTTTAGTGGCTCTGCTAGTTTTTAATTATCTCAATGCCTTTTGCTTTCTTAATCGAATTGGACTAATGTTTGAAAACTATCATATAGGTATTATTCTTCCTTGAAGATTGGTGGGGTGGTTGAATTGCTTCTTGGCCAGAAAAGGTCAGTCGACAACTTGCATACATTCAAATGCTTTTCGTTGGTTCAACCACAAAGTCTAAAACCCAGTATAGATGACGTTGACATTTGACAAAATGATTTCATGGCGGATTTGGAAGAACATGAACCGGGCCTGCTCTCTCTGCCCATAATCATTGCATTGAGTTTGAACCCATTTGTTTTTTCCCCCCCTAAATCAATCGTTCCTCATGTTTTTGGCCCAACACCATTTAACAGGCTAAGTTTGGTAACTTTTATTATTATTATTATTATTATTATTATTTGTTGTCGGTGGAAACATAGAGTAGAGTGAAAGGGTTCACCCTAAAAGCCGAGTAAGGATAGTTTTTACATGTCAATTTATTTTTTTAATAATTACGAGTTTAAATTCTCTAAAAATTTACATAATAATTACGTTTAAAATTTATGAAATTAATGGAGACTTACAAGCTAATTTAGATTTTCACTTTAAAAAAAATTATTACTACTAGCCTTCACAAATCTTCCAACATTTGTCTTTATCTATCCGCCTGTGAAAATATTACAAAAGTAGATCATGTCGTCACATATATTATGGACCGTATCCCTGATGGCACGTGTCACCGACCTTATCCTTCAAAAACATGACACGTGGATCCGGATGGGGAGGGGACAAAACCCACTTAGAACCTGGGAAACCTCAGAAACGTCCCCCAATTTTATAGGTAGTCTTGATTGAGTTTCCAAAGAAGTTTTTATATCAATTGAGCCCCTAAGGCTTTCGAACTTCCCAATTTTTTAGCCTCTCCATCCAAACTTTTTTTTTTTTTTGGATTCGAGGAAACCTCACCCCCCGGAAAGCGCACTTTGTGGGCCCAGGTGAGGGAGAAAAACCCCGACTGTCCCAGGCTCTTACAAGAGGTGCACGCCCTGACTCGAACTCGAGACCTGCTGTGTAGATCTCAAACCCTTTGCCATCACGCTACACCCATTGGGGACTCTCCATCCAAACTCGCTAGTGAATTAAATCCAAAATTTACCTTTTCCCCTTATAAAATATATCATTAAGCATATGTGAAGTATTTTGCTAGAAAAAACTTATTTGAGAATCTTGAAATATTTTAAGGGTTATAAGCCATTGTTTAAAGATTCATTGGGTGTTTGATGATATGGTATAGAGTGTTTTTATAAAATTAATTTAAATTAAAAATTATTAACGTTATGTTTAATTTTTTATTATATTGGCATATAAAAATCATAAAAAAATATTTAAAATAATTAATTTAATATTCTTTGAAAAAAGGGGCTGCACCATACCACCAAAAGTAGCGAATCTTGAAAAAACTCAGGAGATTTTTATGAGGTTTCTCTTAAAATAATTTTATATAACAAGATATGTGATTAAAGTAACAAAGATTGTGAATTTTAAGATAGAAATGCAACATGTTCCTGCACGCGCCGTAACTTTAACTAACGACCAATACCAATTTGACGGTGTAGCGCTTTTTGGATTGCGATATAGGATATTTTTGAAAATAATGAATTTAATATATTTAAAAATAAATAAATAAAGGACACAATATAAGCGGTCCCTTCACTTTCAAGTCTTGAGTCACTTATCATTGTCATTTATTGGTTTCAACTTCACCCTCCTCTCGGTTCTGACTTTCAAGCCTTTCTCACAGTTTCTTTGGTGCTTCTTGTCGCTAAGAAAACAAACAGGAAGAGCGAGACCAGCAAATATGGGTCGTTTATTGACTTTTCTCACTCACGTTCATACAATATCTGGGTAAATATTGAGTGATCCCAAGATATTGCTTCCTTTCTTTGTTTTTAGGCCTTAATAATCTGGTTTATCTGATTGATGTTTGTTCAATAACTCGTAGGCCAGTGTTGATGTTGCTATACCCCTTGTAAGAATCTGAACCATTTTCAGAAGTTTGGAACTTTTTTGTTTTGTTTGTGCTCTTTTGTTTCTCGTAGGGTGTGTGCACACCAAATTTTCAATCTATCTAATTGTTCTTTTGGTAAATAGGTATGCATCAGTGGTTGCTATAGAGAGTCCATCGAGAGAGGATGATAAGCAGTGGCTTGCTTATTGGATCTTATATTCATTTCTTACTCTTACAGAGATGCTGCTCCAATCCCTTTTAGAGTGGTAAATTAAGAAAATTTTGTTTCCAGATTTTCTTTTTTGGCATTTTAATTAGCAGTTATGAATTCTTTTTCTCCTCTTGAATCTAGAGCATATAATCTCTAGTTAATGGGGCTCCGATTGTGTTATTGTAGGATTCCCATATGGTACTCTTTGAAACTGGTGTTGGCAGCATGGTTGGTTCTACCACAGTTCAAGGGGGCAGCTTTCGTTTATGAAAGGTTTGTGAGAGAGCATATCACGAAATTTATTGGGGTACAAGATCATCAGTTTTCCCATCCCGAGTCCCCCATTGCCAGCGGCAGTGGTGGCAAAGGCAAGAAGAGGTCTGTTCAGTTCGCAACCCCCGATTAAGTAAGTAAATCAATCTGCTTGTACCATATAATATTTCCACAAGCCACAAATTCGGAGGCCCTTTATGTAGTTCGAAAGAATAGATTGATGCAGATTTTTCATGGGATTCTAATGATTTACAACGAATCGTCAATGGACAGGGAGAACATGAGGCTTACTGAAGAGGGGAGAAAAAATAATTAGAAGAGGAGACATAGATAAGACATCGTCGGCAGCTGGATTTAGAGGGATCTTTTAACCCTCGTAGGGATCTTTAACCCATGTAGGGATCTTCGCTTCTCTGCCCTCACTTTGGTGCTTGTAAATCTTTAACCCATCTATAAGTTCGAATGTCGTGACTTTCCTTTCATATACTTATGTTAATTCGATATGTTGAAAATGTATGGTGTTTGATGGTAATATTCGTCCCCTCGACGATGATGCTCTGCCTACTTTCTCTTAAATCTTAGGTGTTTACCATCTTAATTATGGGGGTGGGATTAATTAGTATAGTTAATTAATCCTCGCCTGGCCAAGTAATTGGCATCAAATGATGACGTTCACACAGGATTCAGGGAGGGAAAAAGAAGATTGTGCGTGGAACAAATGAAGATATTTTGAAGTCACACCCCAATGCTCTTTTCTATTCATACATCTAATCATGCCAAACTGGGAAAGGATGATTTAGCTAAAAAGTAAAAATAATTTCATTCATTTATTAGGGCAGCCAATGAATTAAATTTTGGTACAACCAAATACCAAGTTCTTATTTGTTAAGGATTCAATGGAGAGAGTATATGGCAAGTAATTTTAATTGTATTTTCAAATTGGTATGTCATGACTTTTTTTTATTTTCGTTGCACAATTTTCTTTGAACGAATAATCTCATATCTAAATTAATAGGTAAATTTATTTGACTTTCTTATTGCCATCTTTTTGAAATTTAGTGCCTGTTTTAAAATTTATTTTTATATTTTTGAATTATTTTGATGTGTTATATTAAAAATATTTTTTTAAAAAAATATGTTTTTAATATATTTTTAAATAAAAAATATATTAAAAAATAACACTTAGTAAAATCTCTAACACACGGGCTCCCTGCCGAGACACGGTTTAACACTAAATGGGCTCCCGAAAATTTCCGTTGCAGAGGTTTGAGCCTCCAGATCATAAACAAGGTTATGGGTTTGGTTGGTTCGGCTTTAAGGATTTGAACCAAAGACAACCTATGCTATAATGTTTTTAGCACCTTCAGTATTCTATTTTTTTTTTTTTAATATTACAATGTGTTATCTATATTTCTATGTTAATTTCAATTAATATTCTGTAATTTATAACTGTTTATCACAGCATTCCATCAAAAATTAATGTTTATTGCAAATTTGCCATTATGCATACATATCTTAAACATCATAATTTTCTCTTAATAAATCAAACCCTTGATCAGAAAAATGGTGCACCAAATGATGGAAAATATTTTTGGTAGTGAAAATGGGTGTACTGTTCGTCTAGACTAATCATAAAAACACGGTGGCTCTGACATTCTGATGGAGAATATTAATGAATACTCTGAATTTACTGCTCCATCTCTTCTCCAATTTGTGTGGTCTACATAAATGTGACTGATGGTGGCATTTCATCACCTTTTTGAATTAGCACTAACTATATGGGCCAAGGCCTGACTGATTCCGGGGAAGAACAGGCTCTCGACAATGAGTTTTATACAAGTACACCATGGTTAATTTATAGGATTTGTTCAAGTCTGATGATCTCATGAAATTGTTTGCATCTGAAAAGAGTAGAGCCTGAGATCTTGTACAGGACCATATTGCCGATTCGCAGGTATTCTCATCTGGGCAAACTCCAGAGCTGACAGTTCACCACTGCATCGGACATCTGAGGAGAATCATAAATTAGTTGGACCCTCAGAGCATAACTCTATCTCTAAAACTAATTGTACAAAGCAGCATGTTCAAAAGAAAATCTCCACGAGCAACTTGTTATATAAATATGAAGAACAAGAATCATACAAGTACCATTTGTGACTAAAAAATGTTAAGACTGATAAGCAAAATCAGTAATCGAATTGTGAAAGCCTGCACGCAGAAATGAGAACTCGCATTTCTGTTGGCTCCTTGTGTGCCATAGGGCATCAATGATTCTTCTACATGTGAAAAAAAGTGCAAAGGTCGGCTTCTTCTAACTTTATACATCAATAATGTCTTTCAACCTGTAGCAAACTTCCCCTTAATTGCCTCTTTGTCTCAGTACTTAGCTTGTGTTTGTTTAATTAGATTTCCCTCAAAGGAAGGTATAAGAGTGCTTGTACTGTGGAGTACAGATACGTACATTCGTTTATGTACACATCCATGCCCATTAAAAGGTCTCTAATTTTTTTCCCGAAAGCCAAGAAAGCTTCATCTCCAGCTGTTCTTCTTATCTTTATGATTAGCAAGACCATGTGCTTAGGCACTTCAGATATTTTTCTTTGTTTAAGCATTAAGGTATCGAGTTAAGAGTACAATGGTTGATAAACAATCATGCTTTACGAAACCTTTCCTTCTGGGCCATTTCCCTGAAGTTTCATCTCTTCCACAAAACTATATAATAATGCATAAATCTTCTTATGCTCTATTAGAATAATTGAATAAAAGCCACTTTTACACACTCCATTTTTACCTCGTGCCCACCTGTAGCTGACAGATACAGAGTTTAGGCATGTAGTAATGTTCTCGATCTCTTTTGTGTCAAAAACAGGTAGAGGAAACCAGTGACCTTAAAATGCAGAGATTCTAATCCACAGATGGGCCATTCTCTCCTTTTTCTCCCTCACTTAAACAAGCCAGAAACTCAAGATTTTAAATTATTTGAATCCTGTGGTGAAATCAGGAAATCTTAGCTTTAGCAAAAGCATTCCTGTCCTATCAATCTTTACACGCACCCACAAAAAAAAAAGGATCAATAAGGGAAACTCCATTGTTTGTGCCCGTGATGTGATATTAAAAGGTAAGACTAAAAACAGGTAATATTTACTTATTTACTTCAGAATTTCAAGGAATGGAACGTCTGTCTAGAGAAAATCAATAATGCTTAGTTACCTCGTCGAAAGCAATTGCAAATATAGCTCCTCTAGATGCATCTAAAGGAGCCTTGGAGCTTTCACACCTAATAAAGCTACTTGAATGACTAAACTTTGAAGAGAGATTGAACGCTTGTTTGCTTAAAAAATGTTTACTTGATACACCACACGTATTCATCCTGATCCAATATAAGAATTGTTTAACCATCATTAATCACTTGTTGATGCACCACATGTCTTTCTTTATGTTGCAAGATATCAGTAAAAGTATACATGTTGACTGCGATCGGCCAAACCTCAATCCTGTTGCTGCTAAGCAAAAAGAAAAATCTCACTAGACACGAGGAGGTAAAAATGTTAGAATTTTCGGTTGAAGTAATTGGTCCAGTTTTTTGCCAGGAAATCAATGCAGCAACCTTTTCTACCTTCAACATATATTATTTAACTAAGTTTAGATTACCAATGATATGGATGCATATCGTAGTAGTTTTACCAAGACAGGGAGCATGCAATTTTTTTACCCTGTTCAGTGGACAGTAAGCTAGAGAAGTGTGTGCAAGAGGATGCTAAATATTGCAATTTGTTTATCAGAAGACAGACAAACTACTGTGGTAGCCAACAGCCAATATCTTGTTCATCTGTTTTCGAGTTTTGCTTACATCAAAATGAAGATATACAAACAGAGAATACATCTATTAATATCATATTGTTGTTATTCAAGAAGGGCCTCTCTCTATTTTCATTAAAGGTTTCCATAATCCCAACCAAGCCCTTAATATCATAACCAAGCTTCATATTCTGTGTGGATATATGAGCGTTCAGATTATATATCCAAACAATTCCCTTTTCTGCCAGTAACTTAAAAAATGCCCCACTTCCCAGGTCCTATACCAGCTTCCCTTTTTTGCTCCACTCAACAATGTGTCTTCTGCTAGTAGAATTATGCAAGGAAAAGCTTAGCACATGCTTTTAAGCAAACCTCCCACTTCGCTTCCACTGAGCACTCAGGAAAGAAAAAGATCTAACGCTTTTTTTTAAGTGGACTTCCTACATTAACGTGCTAGGTGTTACTCTCTCAACATTCGGGCAAAAAAAAAAAAAATGGTTCCCAACACTATCAAGTCTCACTATGACTTCACCAAATAATACAGAAATGATGTATTAATGAAATTATTAAAGCAAATCTCCAAAGACAGTATGAGGCCCGTCTAATAGGCATAGATTTTTCCTCATTCACTTTGTTAATTATAAGGTACACTGGATCTTGATCCTAAGCAGCCATTCTTGGTTTTCTATTTCTGATGTTCTTGCAACATTAAACACTTTCCTATCCCTCCAAGTTAAAACCACTAGGCTAAAGTTTGTCAGTTGATGCCAGGCAACAAAAATCAAGTAAGAAAACATTTTCACTCTTTCATGTAAGTAGAAAGGAAAGGAGAATGTTCAAATTTTACACAGATTACCTTAATAATTATTCCAAGAGTTCGTTATATATCAACATATCATAAAATACAGGAAAGCAGGAAGCCAAAAGAAAAAAGTAGCCAATAAGCACTAATCAATCTCTCACAGCTTTTCATAAAGTCATATAACCATTCCAAAGTAGGGTAAAAGTAGCCTGTGTTTGAATTTTACCATATCAACCTCCTTTCCCCTCCTATATAATTCCATGTTTACAATGCCTTGTGTTCAGTCAGATGGCAGTTCTCTTTAGTGGTCTTTTAAAATTTGCCTCTGAATTCTTTCTCGGAATTGCATCTATTCCTTTCCTAAAGGATAGAGTGAATTCCTGGTGACCTTATAACCCCAACTAAACCCTCTTCTGTATTCTAAACAAAATCAAGAAATGGATCTCATTAAGCTAAGAGAGATTCATGCAGTTAACAAGTCCAAGAAACATCAACTTCTTGACAATTTTTTCCTGTATTCTTTGACTGTCTTGGCCTGTACTCTTTTCTGTTCTAGCCCCTTTTGGTTTCCCTGCCTATTTGATTCCGTGAAGCTCTTTCTCTTCGGCTCTCCTCCAAAACTAGGTTCTGTTTTCCTCAGCCCCAAGTTCATTTTCATAGTTGGCAACCTTATAATCTTTGTACTTGTTGGAGAGTCCAAGTTCTTTACTACAAATTCTCCACCAGCTACTGATGTTTACTATGATGAGTACATTGACCACAAATGGAGCCTTCAAACAGCTTCTAGTGTTGAACAGAAGAAAGAGACAAACATGGGGAAATCTTCGAAAGAAAAACGTAGCAGAACTTGCGAAAACGGAAAAAAGAATGAAGGGAAAGGCATGGCTGAGGCAAATTTGAAAGTACACGAGGAAAGAAAGGATTTACAGGAAGACGCCCTCAGTTTGCCTACAGAGGAATTGAACAAAAGGGCTGATGACTTCATTGCAAGGGTTAACAGACAAAGGGTGCTTGAAGCTACGCTATGAGTTCGCTAAAGTTAATAAAACCAAGCTAATTAGTGGTTTGGTACTTGTGGATTGAACCTGGCTGAGTTTTAAACTTAAAGATGGTCCTGTAAATTACAGGACCTCTAATTGAACAAGAATCTTAGCTTGAAGGGAATATTTCCTCCATGTAATTATCATAGTACATAAATAAAATGTAATAATCATGGTTTCGGACAACGTGAATATAGTCTAATGCTTTCACCATTACATCAGCTTGCTTGACATGATTTTGAAATGAATCCTATTAACTTATCCATGGGAAACAGATTGGATCACTCGATGCTACAAATCTTGGACTCAGAAACTAGATTTTACAATATCCCATGTATAATCATCCCTCAAAAATTATTTTTTATTTTTTATTCTTGTCTTTCTTATAAAATTATAATTTATTTTTAATTTCATTCTCGAATCACAATTTGTGATTTTTTTTTAATTTGATTCTTGTTCTTTTAATTTTTTTTGTTCTTTTATTAAATTGATTTTTTTCAATTTCACCTTTTAATAAAAAAAATTTTCTTTCAATTTTTATCTTCATTGTTTTAATCAATATTCCTTTTCTTTTGGATCTTTTAGTGTAGTTAAATTTTTTTCAATTACATCCTTCAATATTTAATTGATTGTAAATTATGTTTTGTAGTTTTTCTAAATAGAGTGTTATTGTCACTATTTTGAAAAGTTAACACATGTTAATATTGTTTGTTTTTTTTAAAGGGGCTTTGTGATTTTATTTATTTTCTTTTCTATCAGGTTATTCACAATAAGTTTTTCTCTCCCCTTTTGTTATCAATAAAAAGTAAATAAGAAAAGTAAAAAAAGATTAGAGAAACATAATATAATTTCAAAATATACCTTCATTATAGAAAAGAAAAGAAAGTAAAATAAAAAACATGAGAAGTTCATGGTACAATCATCCAGAGTAATTGATAGCATAAGAGCAAGCTAGTCATCATATCCTTCATATCTCGTGTATTGCCAGCCATATGCTCTTGATTAGAGAGGATGTGTGCTTGTGATTTTTAAAGATAACTCACATCAGCCTAAATATAGGCTAGGCAATCATCCATCTTAGATCTTTATAAGCTAGCACCAACATCTTCAGGAGAGGAAGCTAAAGGTGGTGTCTCAAACACATTAGCAAATTCATCATCACCAACTTGTTATTCGTCTTCTTTATCATGCTTTTCCTTGCCAACTTGATCTTTAGGAATCAATGCACCGTCCTCATTTAAGACAAATTTCATCTTTGTTAGGGTCCTATTATTTATCTCTGTGTGCTTGTGATTTCAAGAGTAGTTAAATAATTCAACTATGCTTAAAAAAAGAAAATGTCAATAAAGCCCTTAGACACCAGTTCATTATTTTTGCTGCTAAGGTTATTTTAGTTATTACAATGTTTCTAAACAATACAAAAAGACCATTATGACCCTAAATAATTTGGCAATGACATATGTGTCCCATTAAAAAGACCATCTTACCCCTCATTGGTAGTTAAGTTGATAATTTATATAAGGGTAAAGTAGGGTTTTCATTGTGAATTACTACAGTGAATACTCCATACAATTTAGAGTTTCTACTAGATATTTCACTCATGCTTTGCCGCTGGCTATATATTTCTTTTTCCAACATAAAAAATTGTATGCACAGGCGTTTCCAACACGTTTTTGTAGTTAAAAAAATTCTAAATGAAAATAAAGAAGTTTATGCATACATGTAGTAAAATATATTAAGAACTATGTGTGTTAATAAATAAATAAAAAGATCATAAACAATAAGTAAAAATAAAACTAGAAAAATCGAGAGACAGGTATAAATTAAGATATTTAATCTTGCAAGACAAGATACTTTCTTGATTGTATTCGCTAAATTTGTTTATTAAAATAATTTTTTTATTCAATCAAACAATAATAACAAAAGATACACACTTTAAATTGATTGAATAAAAAAAATAATATGCAAAGCTATACAAATTAAAAATATTATTTGCTCTTCAAAAATTAAATGCATATAAAATAACTAAAAAGTAATTGTCATTTAAAAAAAGCTCTCTAAACAAAAAATAATGGGTATTAATTTAAATATAAATAAAAAAATTATTTTAAAAAAACATATAAAAAAATTTAATTTTAAAAAAATTGTTAGGCCAACCTGCTAGCCTATTTTGTTAGGTTTCGCATCACTAGGTTTTTTTTTGTTTTTTTTGCCCCAATTGTTTTTGGAAAGAAAAGTCAGACGATGCATTTAATGTATTTTCTAGAGGCTAAAAAAAAACAAAACAAAATTTCAATCCATTTTCTTACCCAAAACACCTCCAAAATACTAGAGGCAATATTGGAGCCCTTTCCTCCTCTGCTTCGTGGTTACCAACACCAGGAATGAGCATCTACTTCGAGTTAATAATTCTCATTCCCTTCTGCATACGAGTTCAGTTCTGACTTTGACTCGTTTATCTTCAGGCAAGCAAAGCCGCTTTGCTCAGTTTTTTCTAGACGTTGAGAGTTGAATTAGGTTCGGATGTTCATGTATTTAATTGTGACACCTATGTTCATCGAGTCTGAATTGACCCAAGGCAAGATTTTGTCATGAGAATGACACTGATTAGAATTTTAGAAAAAAAATATTTTTTAGACAAAATTATCTAATCTCATGTAATTTTTTTTTAATTTTGAAAATAACATTTCTTTTATTAGCAACATAATTTATTAAATAAAAATAAATAATAATTAAAAAAATATTTGTAAAACTTCTAATGACTTAAATTAAAGATTTTTTTTTCTTTTTTATTACAAATTCCCTTTCCTGTTTCATAATTTTTTTGAAGAATTTTTTTTTATTAGAAACATAGTTTTTTAATAGAAACTTATTATGATAATGGAACCAAG
>Ga0325404_1003874_pt1 | contig 15977 bp, 6 predicted proteins | sample PopdelMetagenome_18_FD_205664 | JGI IMG/M metagenome (GOLD analysis project Ga0325404, IMG submission 205664) | Populus deltoides microbial communities from Bellville, Georgia, United States - Xylem-Control-R1 | ecosystem: Host-associated > Plants > Phyllosphere > Stem > Wood/Secondary xylem... | reverse complement strand
ATCTCCAAGCCAAGTACATAAGTCATAAAAACATGAAATGCATAAACTCGAAGACAATACTCACCATAGCTTTTTTTATCCACCACTTATCCAAACATCATTAAATTAACATGTCTCTCCTTAAGAACACCAAGAATATAACAAAACAAAAAAAGACTTAAAGGCTCAATATACAATAAGAATAAAATCCATAGAACATAACAAATCTCTCTCAAGATCCCTATTAAACATCTTATATGCAACATATGAAGAAGGCAACCCAAAATTATTAAAACACTTAACCAACCCTATCACTCCCTTCTATCATTCACAATGCTAATTTGTTTTTACAATTACACATAGATGGCTCAATAAGGGACTGCCCCATGAATGATGGAAAAGAGTTAAAGTCTAATTTAGTTTGTTCCCTAATAGTAAACTTATAGATGAAAAGCGACTAGAAAAATCTAGTGTGCACAACCAAGAGTTATGAAAAGTTGAGCATAAAGATAATATTTCTTTGAGGCATTACATTAAACACGTCACAAACAATACCTGCTCTCATAATTAATAGATTAAAAAGAAAAAAAACTACTACCTTAACACCCAAAGAAACCTCTTCTTATCGTTGAAAATTAGAAAAGACAACAATCATATGCTTTCTCAAAAGTATAAAAACATAGATTTTAATAAAATCTTCAAGCTTCTCGTCATCATCTTTAAACCTTTTTTTAATCTAGGTATAATCAGTTGATAAAAAGTGAAAGAAATCAAAAGCAATATAATAACATTTAGTTTCTATAAAATGAAAAGAAAAGATAGAGATTACTTGTCTTGCTTGATGGTTTGATGATTTGGGTTGCTATTTGGAGACAAAAGTTTGTGATATTGTTATAGGTGAATTCTAATTAAAAAGGGATTACTAAAGCAGGAAGAAGGAATTGTAAAAGAATAGGGTTTTTGAAAATTATAATCGTTGCTTATTTACTATTGAATGCAACGTAATGTTTTGCTTTTAGCCTATATGCACCGTTTCATTAAATAACACTCGTTTATTTTCTTTGTAAGAACTTAATCATGTGTAATAGGAGAAGAATAGCATGTCGGCATTATGTTTTTTCTACATATATGCAATTGTAATAGAAGCATGGGTAGTAATTAAAAATGATGAATGAATGAGCTAAAATCTAGATATTGGATTCTTCTTCCTATTTTTTTTTCTAACAAACTTTATTCTTTCTTCCTCTCCAAAGTTGGCTAACAATACACCATTCTCAATAGTCTCGATGGATTTAATCAAGGTGGGAGAGTTCTTCCTTGATCTGATATCCTGTGAAGGAACATTTATGTCTATTTCAAGTGGTATAAGAGTCTCTATTCTTTACATGAGTATAATGGCTATAAATAATCGATTTTATGATGTTGAAAGAGTATAAAGAACCATCTAACAAGGAGCAGGCTCTGCTAAATGAAAGAATGGCAAGGTTACTAGAGCAATATGGACAACAACAATCTTTAGTGATACCAGGCTAGAAAGGCTTGAGGAGTTGACGGTATATCTCATCAGCATAATACTTGCTACAAAAGTTACATGCATCTTTATGAGAGACTAACTCCAACAGGGATCAACTCCCTGCTTCTCAAGCAAATCTGACAACAAGGACTAGTTGGCATTATGGTGGTGAACAATTTTCCTACAAGTCACATACACCCAAACATGATTTCCCAAGTTTTGAGGGTGAAGATATACATAAAGGGTTATATAAATGCAACCAATACTTTGAAGTGGAGGAGATCCAAGAATTTGAGAAGTAAAAGTTGACATCCTACTACTTGGATGGTATGACATTATATAAGCATCAAAATTTCATGAGAAGTAGAGGTGTAATGAAGGTATCTTGGAGTGAATATGTGAAGGCGATATGTGGAAGATTCGGTGAGCAGAAAGAACTCCTAGAGGAGCTAAAAGATTTGAAATAATAGAGTAATTTGGAGACATACATTAAGGATTTTAACATCCTGTGGAATTGAGTTGACATTGATTAAAGGCATGCCCTAGTTTTCTTATTAAAAGGATTGAAGATGGAGATAAAGAACCTAGTAAAAATGTTTTAACCTAAATCTCTTAAATAGACCATAATTTAGCTTGTTTATAGGAGAATACCATTATGTACAGGAAATCCTTCAAAAGTCATCCAAAACTCCCATTACCACCCTCAACCAATATTGGCCAATATAGAGCACCTTAACACCAAACTTCGTACAAACCATATCTAACTATGAATCTCAACACATAGAATTAATAACTTCCTAGCTTATTATTGACCCCTCAATAAGACTTCCTTAATAAACCTAACATGAAACCGTAAAATTTCTAAATTAATGATACACAGTGAATATAATATGGTTAAGAAGTTAAAAAAAACTCTAGCTTAGATTTTCTTGCCCTCTCATTCTGAACTGATAGCCATATAAGAAAATATTACATAAAGTTTTGAATGAGGCTTATGTTCCCCACAACATTGAATCAAACTCAATAGAACATATGATAAAAAAAAAAGGGTTGGATCTAAAAGGAACAGGGTTAAGTAATCATTGTATATCACTATAAAATGCAAAGATTGTGTTGTTGCAAAAGTTCTTATTAATAACAAATCAACCCTCCAAGTGCTACCAAGATATATTATGGATCATCTTCCAGTCAACACATCACACATGTGGCCAAACAATATAATGGCCAAGGTATATTATGGGTTACCAAGACAAGTAATTGGTAACATCAATATCAAATTAGTTATTGGTCATAAACTTTTAAATAGCATTGCAAGTGCTGAATATTCATCCATTCTACAATATATTGTTAGGATGATTTTGGTTTCATTATGCAAGCATTGTGGCATCCTCCCTTAATCAAATTGAAATTTATGGTGAATGGGAGATTGATAACCATAAAGGCTGAAGAAATATTCTTTATTATTAAAAATGTGTTTGTTTTAAACATTAAGGTTAAAGAAAGAAAATATAGGAATTTGCACACATTTATAATCATAAATGCTAAATAGGTTCTAGAAAACACTTGAGATGGAAGCCTAAGATCTTGAAAGTTGTAAAATTAGCTAAAAAATGTTTGTTGAAGTATGTGTTGCTAGTGAGATATAACCTAACTATGAGGATGCAAAAAAGGGTTAATGTCATGAAGATGAAGTATGTGAACTAATGATTTTTCTTTGTCTTTAAACCACTATTATAGACTTGTAAAGAAAAAAACACGAGAAGATAATGACTGATATTGAAGGTTGAGACCTAATTAAGGAGTAAATGGATCTTTTGCAAATCCATGTGACATTTCCTTAACCAGCCTACGTGATACATCTATAAGAGGAAGTAAAGAAGTTGAATAAGGTGTTTGCTAACTTCTCCATTCATTACATGAAAAAAAATAAGGTTGAAAGTTGTGTTGACCACTCTGAGGTGATAAAAAAGGACCTTAAGACTATGATATTACCTTAGCTCACTATGAACACCTTATAAGAGGCCATACAAATAAAAGAAATCATTTGGAAGTACATTGAAGGGGAATAGATCAACAGCTAGGAAGCCTAAGAGATCCCAAAAATGTTTTTAAAGTAATTGTTCTATTTTATTATCTTGAGATCTTTAACAATTATGATTCAAGATGTTAAAAAGGTATTTTGCTTTTATGTGAGATTTTATTTGTTTTTCTTTTATTGAGATTATCTATTTGCCATTCAATCATGCCTTTTTTATGCTTATTTTTATTCCATATAAATTCAGACACTCATACAAAACACTTTCCCCTTTTGAAATACTAAAAGTAGAACATCAATAGAATTCCAAAATCATTGCATTGAGATTAATTGGTCTAATTTTGGTGAAAACTTAATCATAACGGATAAGGTATAATAGGAGGATAGTGATGTTGATGAGTTTACCAGGCTAATAGAACGATTAGAAAATGCAATTAAATCAAACCATTAATAGATAAATACAAGCCAACAAGGAAGTCAAAAATGAGTTTGAAGAAGGATTCTTGGACGACATTACATACCCTCAGTGGGTATCCAACATTGTGCTAGTCTTTAAAAAAGATGGAAAGGTTTAGCTACGGTAAACTTCAAGGATTTAAATAGGATAAGCCCTATAGATGAATTTTCTCTACCCCACATTGACATCTTAGTTAATAATGCTTCTGAGAATATCACCTACTCTTTTATGGATGAAATTTTTTTTTAAACCACATTAGGATGGTAGAGGAAAACAAAAAGAAAACCATTTTCTTCACACCATGAAAGATAAATTACTATAAAGTCAGGCCCTTCTTTTAACTTGAAGAATATAAGGGCAACCTAAAAAAAAAAAACAATGGTCACACAATTCCATGATATGATGCTTAAAGAGATATTGAGGTGTATGTAGATGACATGGTTGCTAAGTTATAAGAGGAAGAAGATTATGTCCAAATCTTGAGAAAGCTCTTTGATAGATTGCACAAGTAGTGGTTAAAATTTAACCTTTCAAAGTATACATTTGGTGTTAGATCTGAGAAGTTACTAGGCTTTGTAGTGAGAAACTTGGGAATTAAAGTGGGTCTATAAAAGATCAAAGCAATCCAAGCAATGTCAGTACCAAGCATTGAAAAGAAAGTTATAAGCTTCTTAGGGAGATTGGACTATATTGCTAGATTTATCTCTTAGTTTACTACAACTTGTGAACCTAATTTTTTCCTGCTTAGAAAAAAGAACTCAAGAAAGTGGAATGAAAATTGTCGAAAGACTTTTTAAAAAATCAAATGATATTTGCAAAATCCAATAATGTTAGTCCCACCAATTGCAAGGAGGTCATTGATACTAAATTTAATAGTTATAAAAATTGTTATGAAGTGTGTATTGGGTCAACATGATGACTCAAGAAAAAAAGCAAACAATCTATTACCTAAGTAAGAAATTTAAGGATCGTGAGTCTTATTATTCTATGATGGAAAAAATATGTTGTGGTTTGGTATAGAGTGTGAAGTGGCTTCAACAATACATGCTCTATTACATGACGTGGTTGATCTTAAAGATAAATCCACTCAAATAAATTTTTGAGAAACTGTACTTGTCAAGCTAATAGTATGATGTTAGGTCTTACTAGTTGAGTATGGTATTATGTTTTTGAAAATAAAGAAAATGAAGAGAAGCATAATTGTAGATCATCTAGAAATGAATATAATTGATAATCATAAGCTGCTAGATTTTGTCTTTCCGGATAAGGTTGTTATGATAATTGAGACAAAACCAGATAATTGAGAAAGTGAATGATGGACCATGTATTTCAATATCCATGTAAATGTGTTAGGAAATGGTATGAAGACAATTATTATCTCCTTGAATAGTCATCAATACTCCATCTCTATCAGTCTGCAGTTTGAATGCACTAATAACATGATTGAATATGAAGCCTATACCCGTGGATTTGAAGCGTCTTAGAAAGTTATTATCTCCTAAAATAGCCATTAATACCTTATCTCCCAATACAAGATGCTTTCTTATGCTTTTCATGTATATCAATTTGCAATAAGAACATCTATAAAAGCCACACCATATTTCCTAGTTTACAAGATGAAGGTGATAATGCCTCTAGAAATGGAAATTCCTTCCTAGAGAGTCTTGATGGAGGCAGAATTAGAATAGTTGGAGTGGGCCAAGGCACAATATGAATGGCTGAACATGATTAATATAAAAAGGCTAGTTGCTTTTTGCCACAGTCAATTGTATTAAAGAAGAATGGTCAAGACACATGATAAGAAGGTTTACCCTAGGGAGTTTAGAGAAGGAATCTAGTGTTGAAGAACATTCTTCCAATAGTGGAAGAGAATAAAAGCAAATGAGCATCTAATTACAAAAGCCTATATGTGATGAAAAAAGACCTTTAACAAGGAGTACTTATATTTTCAAGAATTGATGGAGAGGATCTTTTTAAACCTATAAACTCAAATTTTGTAAAGAAATACTAAGTGTCAATGTATAATTTCTAGCAAAATTAATAAAGTGAAATTTAGACTAAAATCTTTTTGCATATTCTCTACCATTGTTTCATTTCTTAAAACTATTTATTGTTTTTATTAATCCACCAATTTCATGACATGATCTCATTAATAATAGCTCTATAATTTCAAGTGGATTGGTTTTGCAAACAACTCCTCATTGAGTATTAGTTTCACTCTTCTTAAATGAAAATTGAATTGCATATTAATTTTAGAAAGCAACTCAATGTTTGTTGAAAATAACTTTTGACATCCTAATTCCACCATCTTAAAAAATAGGATGGAAATGAGCTGTTAAAAATGTGTGAATGAGTTATTGCAATTCAGAATATGTCAAACAACCTCCACAATGGTGGACACATTCAACCTAAACAAACCAAAAGAAAATAAAATGAGAAAACCATCCATTTTTCGGGACCTTTCTTACCTTGCATATCATGCACTTTGTTTTAACATTATGAATAATGGTATATAGAAAAAACAAGATGATGCAAAATTGTTCTTTAGATTGCTAATTTGAAGTTTGAAGAAAAGTTTGCAACTTGAACCAACAAGAACCTTGCCTTAGAGAACAAAAGTTATATGCAAATGATCCCCCTCCATTCCCTACGCCTATAACGAGATGCGAACGAGAAATATAAATCACAACGAAGTTGATTAGTTCTTTAAAGATTTTGCAAATTCAATTAAGAACTTAGAATGAGAATCACTCAACTATATAAAGATAAACAAAGCACAAAATATATGACAAATTTAGAGAATATCTCATAAACTAAAAAAATAATGTTAACAATTGGTTTACAGTAGAAGGCTAACCCTAATAGACCTAAACTTGATAAATAGGCCTCAATACATTAAAAGCCCAAAATAACTAAAATAATAAAATAAACCCTTAAATGCCACAGGCCCTAAAATAAACTAAAAATAAATAAATAATATCCTAACTAATTAAAACAAGATCAAAGTTGAGTTTCGTAATATGCTAGTAGAATCTAAGCCCAACTTCAAATGAATAGTTCTTCTTATTCTTGATTAATTAGAAGATACACCATATATCATTGGAAATATGTGGTTGTCTAATTTCCAAGGCAACTAGAATTGTATCAAATTTTATTTTATATCCCTAGTTATGGCCAAACAATAGAGAAAGATTAAAATTAGCATATTTGAATCTTCTCATTTCAATCTTTATGTAATGTTTGGATGCTTCCTTAGAAGCCCTTATTGAACATGAATCAAATAAATTAAGGCTTGTCTTTTATTTTTTGATATCTTCTTGAGCCCATGAATCTTGAAAAAAATCCACCTTAGCCTATGTATCTTGAAGAAGTCCATTAATTGTCTCCTTGAACCTCTTTATTCTAAGTCTTGTGACTAGACCCTATGAAACCTCTAATGGATGTCATGGTGTTGAAGCTAGGATATCACAAGAGCTATGGTTTGTGATAAGTAGTTCTCTACAAGGTATGGAGATTACACCAAAAGAGATTAACACTTATCAACCCGAATGATTTGTGTTGGAAATGATGAAAGACTCTTTTTTCCTCATATTCTCAACAAAATATATCCTTTGTTGCTCCTTTTTAAGCCTAATATTTTTTTCTCTAAAAGGCCTTAATTAGGATCACACTCCACACTAGCAACAAAAAAAAAAGAAAAGAAAAGAAAAAATAGTTCAAACAAGTCTATGTCAATAAAGAAAAAAGTTATAGGGCATGCTAAAATTCAAAATCAAAATGATCGTTAAAGAAAATGCCAAAAACAAAGAACCATACCCCATCAAGATTATAAGAAATGGCATAACAAATGTTTTTTTTTTTAATGAAGGATTGAGGGTGAATCATTGAGTCATTTAAGAACTTGGAATGTACTATCACCTCTAGAATATAACTTACATCTCTTATAAGTTAGGAAATGTGAAACACCAACTAATCCATCAAGCAAGGATTTAAAAGGAAACTAAGTGATGGAGAGTAAAAATTAGGGTTATAACTAATGGCAAAGAAAAGAAAATATGAAGGAGTGGAAAAGCTTTGACTAGTTAGCTTTCAAAGTTCATTTTATTGCAAGGTAAGAAGTTCTAAGCTTATTTAAACTACTTTGAATGAAAAGAAATGGATTTGATGCATAATTCTTAGATTTTTGAATTAGGGTTTTTAAGAGAAAATTTGGGGAAAGTGTGAAATTGATGTAATTGTGAAGAAATAGGAAGTAAATAATGAAAATTGAAGAAACAAATTGGATGGTTTAGAGATAGCTAGGGCTGACCATTTTGCACAAAAATAAGGAACATGGAAATTTAATAAATGTTTGTGTAATTAATATGTGTTGATGTATTGATGGTGATTTCGAATAGCTTAATAAATTTATTTAAATGTGATTGAATATTTAATGAACTTTGAATTATAAAAGGAGAAGAAGTAGTGAGAGGTATGACTAGGATTTTGAGTTGGAATACATAAATTATGTAAAACATGTTAACTTGAATGATTAGTGCATGTGTGAGATGTAAGCTTTGTTAAAAAGATAAGATTGAGAAAAGTATAAATTTTAAAATTTCATAATAGGCATGTTTTCCTTCAGTGTGTTGGTGAACATTGATTTGAAAGAGAAATTAAGTTGTTAATTAAGCGAGTTGGGGATGGTATTGAACTTTGCTAAGGAAAAAAATTTATAAGTTTATTTAAAGGCATTTATTCATGGAAATAATTTTGAATTTTTGATGCAACTAATTTGAGAATTTGTAATATGTATGGGAAATAAAATCGACTTTTATGGTGAATTAATGAAAAATAATACATTGTTTCTGTATGTACAAAAGAGGATATAGAACCTACTCAACAGCAGGGATCGTTTCAAGCTTTCAGATATCAGATAGGTACTTGATACCTTAAAATTAAAATATTATTTAAATTATAATAAAAAATAAGGGACCAATGCTCTGGTTAATAGGTATTTGGAGAAACCAATTAATTGGGTAATGGAACAAATACATAATTTGGGCTAGAGAGGACATTAATATGTTCTTAAATTGTGCTAATTGTATTGATTTATAAGGTTAAGGGTAAAATAAAAAATTAACTTTTTAGTAATTGATGTGGTAAATATATAGAAGAGATAATAGTAAATAATTATTGTATATAAAGCTAATTGTATTTGGTATTAAATAAATTTTCAGGTACTTCACAACATTGTGCCGAATAATAGATCATATATTTGTATTTTTTGTGTTTATTTAATCAAAAGATATAAATGGAAGAAATGAATATTTTGCTTTGTAATGTAATTTTGTGTAAAAAAATGTGTATGTATTTAAATTTCATATATCTAACATAGTTTTCAAAGCATGTCTATAATTATATTGTATTCATTTTTAGATTTATTTTTGCTTTAAAATGATCGAGTATCTTGATTCATGTTGTATTTGTATAATTTCTTGAATAACACAATAGTTGATTTATTTGAGTGAACATTGAAGAAAAAGGAGAAGTTGTTTTCTTTTTCTTCAATATTCACTCAAATTGTAATATTCACTCAGATTGTTTAGTTAATAACTTAATATTGAATAAGAAAACTGTAAATATTAAATATCAAATTTCTCACAATTTGCATATTGAAAATTTAAAGAAAACTCTACAGATTTTTTTATAGATAAACTTGTACTTTTAATGATAATAAATTATATATACATGGAATATTGTGTAAATAAATCAGTGTTGTTACAACCTCGCTCATTCAGACTAAAAAGCTCATCAATTTGGACACTTGGCTCTATTATATCTCCATGTTTTCTTCAACAAACTGCGTATCAAAGATAAAAACTTTTGGTTAGTCTTACCTTGTGCCTCAATAAAAGCATGCAAAGTGTCTTCTAAAGGAATCCTAGAAGATGAAGGTGCATGATATGGTGCGGGATATGATCTAGGGGGTTGTGCAGGCGGCTGGTTTTCAAACTTCAACCTGAAATTAGGGTGATTGCGCCACCTCAGATTACTTGCATCAAAGAAAGGTGTAAAAGGCTTCTTGTACATACCTAAGTCCTTAGTCTTTAACACATCTAACTCCCTAGTGAGCATCTCAATCTTAGCCTTTAAGTTATCCTCTTCCTTGAGATGGTAAATTCCACCACCATTTGGGTTTCTTGCAGGTCGTGACCTATTTGTGCTCTCAGTAGCACTAGGTCTAGTCCAAGCGTGAGCTTCTTCAGCAAGCTCATTGAGGTATTCTATGGCCTTATCAATATCTTTCTGTAAGAACTTATCATTACGCACATCATCTCCATAAATTGGCGCTCTCTTGGTGTAAGTCTCTTATAAAAATAGCTCATTAAGCGCCAATTCTCATACCCATGGTGAGGACACATACTCAACAACTCCTTAAATCTCTCCAAAGACCGATACAAAGTCTCACTGTCTTGTTGTGCAAAGGTAAAGATTTGCCTTTTTAAAGCGTTGGTCTTGGTCTCAGCGAGAATAGCCAACTCTTAGCTCTATCCTTCGAAGAGAAAGGAAAGAACTCAAGTCTCATAATGTCATCAGTTGCATTTCGACTATGAAAAGTCGCAACTACTTCCTCAAACTCCCTAATGTGCACAGATTTATTTTAATTTTCTATGCCATGAAAAGTAGCGAGTAATCGTATCATCCCTGTTTTAAAATCCAGTTAGCGAGTATTAGCTGGAAACATGATGCATGATGGTGTGGCTGTGCGTGTAGGCTGGAGGAGGTAATCCTGAAGGGTCCTAATGGGTTGATCTTCGTGTTCGCTCATTTCCTCAGAATTAGAAGAATTATCAAATAAATGATTCGAAAAATCAGACTCTCACTCTGACACAGGTCTACAAGAAAACTGACCCAAAACGTCTCTATACTTGTGCATGTAAGGTAGATAAAATGCAACACCAAAGAAAATACTACAAAAAGAAAAATAAAATAAAACAAAGGTGCAGCAAGCTAAAAGAGGGAACGAAGTTACTGCTTCTACAAACTGCTAAAAAGAAGAAAAAAAAAACTAAAGTTTTTATCAATTAACTTTCTAATAAAATTAATTTGATCCATTAAAAACTTAATTAAGTCCTTGCACTCAATTAATTATTTTAATTTGACCTAAATTAATTCTAAAATTTAATTAAACCTTTAATTAAACCCATGATTAAATCAAATTAGCTTATCAGAAGCCTAATTGAATTCTCAGATTTAATTTTTATTCAAATTCATTCGATAATCATTTGATTGAACTTTGAATTTGCATTAATCTTTCAATCTAGTGTACAATACGATATGATTGGGCTCCCAAATTTGTCCAAAATTTCAGCTTGATTTCTCTATACATTTGAAACCCTTCTTAACCTCCTTTTGTCAAGTTGCCAGTCTTTTTGTTATTATTATTTTAAAAAGAAAAAGGATAAATTTGAGGGGAAACATAAAATGAGTTTATGATAGTGAATAATCAGTAGTAGAATGCAAACTATGATTATATGTAAATTCAATAAATTTAAATTTTCTTCTAAGTCAATCGATGGATCAACCAACTCACTAACTTGAAAGGCATCATCTCCCGTATTTGAATCATCATTCTCATCCTGAACAACCTCGACACAACTATTGGATTTGATTTTCAATACGAATAACCAATCAACTCTTGAACAATCCTTTCTGAAGAAATGGGTGTATGTGTAATAAACTTGCTGGCATTACTTGGCAAAAACAAAGATATTATTGACATTGCAGAGTCTAGCTTTTGAGTTAATTTCGGCCAAACCATGATGGAGATCTAATCTAATTCCTCTATCAGTGGTGTCATACCAATAGCATTTGAATAAAAATACTCTATTATGCTGGTTATGATATTGCAATTCAATTACTTCTTCTAATTTCTCATAATAGTCAACTTTGTACTCACTAGAAGTCAATCTCTTAACACAATCACCATTGTTATATGTCTTTCTACCCTGCTCATATTCTTTAGTATGAACACGTATCTATTGATAAAATACTCGTTGTAGCACTTCACTTTTCTTTCAGGACCCAGACTTAGTAAAGACAATGTAGCACAAGCATTCCTTCATAGTTGATAAACCTTGTACATCAAGTACAACAATGAACAGTAAACGAGAATTCTGTAACAAAAGTAAGTATCATGATAGATAATGAGTTTGTGATAGTCCTTACATGTGTTATGAACCACGTGACAAATTATTCATCTTGTAATTGAAATATTTGGGATTCGATCAGCTATGAGTTATTAGACAGTAATTGTAGACGATGTTACTTATGAGGTATTAAAAAATGTATGAGTTTATGATATTATAAGAGATAAATAGTCCATTTATAACAAATTTTAAGTAGTATATAAAGTTACTAAATATAAGGTCTCAATTCATCATAGTTAAATAACACATAATTATATGCTTGTTTGAATTATATTTCAGACAAATACCTTTCCCTGATAGCATTTTTTGGTGCTAGTTGTCCAGGATTAGAGAATATTGATGAGTTTTCATTCGAAGGCACTTCACCACCATCATCATACCTTAAAACGTGGTTGATTCTTATTCTCCTCAACAATATAGGCCTTACAAATCAAACCCTCAACATGCACCTTGTTTTTAACCTTTTTTTTTAAGGTTGAACAAATACCTACATAGAATTAAACAAATATTTTCAATTAACAAAAACAATGAAAATACATTTTTAATTACATTACATGTGTAATCTTTAACCTTTCAAATGGATACATCCATCTATATTGCACTGGGCCTCCAATGTTGGCCTTATACGGTAAATGTATGAGTAGATGTTCCATCGGGTCAAAAATGATGGAGGGAATATCATCTCAAGTTTGCATATTGTCTCGATGATATTCATTTGAAGCCTCTCAATGTGTTATGTCTACAACTTGCTAAAGCATATATGTAACAACTCGGCTTTTCAAGCCCAAAACAACAGTAATTTTTTATATATATATATATACGTGACACACATGGTGCCGGTAATCAACGAACCTGATCCCTCACATCATCAAAATATGATCCATACAATCAACATTTCATTTAGAAGTGAATCTTATATAAACACATAATATTATGTTTGCATTATTAGAAGTTCATATTAAAAATATACATACATAGACATGAGTTTGCATTCATATCCTACTAATAGCCATTACAAATTTAAACAAAAGGATCTAATAAAAGTTATACGTTCAGTATATTAATTCATACAAAATACATTGTGATTTAGAATGCAACTACATAATTTCTTGCAAAAGTAGGTTCCCGTGTGGTGGGTTTCCTAGACATCTCGTTTGTGTGACGTCCCTGCTGCAATACAAAACATTTAAGAGAATACGGTTACTTAATAATAATAATAATGATAATTAAACGGTCTAGCAGTTAAATGAAGCATTAACATTATCCCATGTTTGAAGCATGACATTTATAGTTTCTTCATGTACTTGGTATAAACAACTTGTAGTACATATAGATGCACCAATTCTTGCAATCAACCATAATCTTAAACCCGGCTATCCTCTTAAGGCATCATTTGTTGAGGTTAATCGTTCACTTACACCGGTCATCCACTTCGGAGGCCATTAGCCAAACTTAATCAATCGTTCGTCCCGGTCATCCATTTGAATGTCATTAGCTGAAGCTAATCATGGTCATCCATTCAGATGCCATTAGCCGAAGCTAATCATTCATTCATCCCGGTCATCCATTCGGATGCCATTAGCCGAAGCTAATCATTCATTTGTCCCGGACATCCATTTGAATACCAATAGCCAAAGCTAATCAACCATTTGTCAACATTTAAGCATTCGACAATCTAATATATGTTCTAACGCAATATGGTAACATTCATGATAAAGTATTTCATTATTCAACGTATGAAAAAGGAAGGTGTAAGTCACCTACCTGCTCCACCTGCGGGTTGTTCTTGTATGGACGATGGTCCAATCCCGACCGCACCACCTAAAACATCAATGGTCACAAATCAGTACATGTGTATCTTTGAATCAAATTCATCACCACACTTATTTCAAGAGTTCATATGTTCACTTTCAAGTGTCCCACATTTTACATCATTATACCATGAAATTGTTACTAGCATTTAAGTCATTTCAGCCTAAGAGGCCTATTGTAGAAATTGGCAGCGAAAACTGGTTCGCTGCAGGCTGCCAATTCAGCAGCGTAAACTAGTTCGCTGCAGACAACTCAATTTCGACAGCGAATCACAATTTCATTGCAGAACTCACGATTTGGCAGTGAATGCTAATTCGCTGTAGACAACTCAGTTTCGACAGCGAATGTTAATTCGTTGCAGACCACTCAGTTTCGACAGCGAATGTTAATTCGCTGCAGCTAACATAGTTTCGGCAACGCATCACAATTTCGCTGATGAACACCCAATTCGGCAGCGAATGTTAATTCACTGCAGAAACTCAGTTGGCAGCGAATCACAAATTCGCTACAGAACACGCCATTCGGCAGCGAATGCCAATTCGCTGCAAAACATGCCATTCGGTAGCGAAAGCCAATTCGCTGTGGACGACACAGTTTCGGCAGCGAATCATAATTTCGCTGCAGTACACACGATTCGGTAGCGAATGCTAATTCGCTGCAGACAACTCATTTTCGACAGCGAATGCTAATTTGCTGCAGTCGACACAGTTTCAGCAGTGAATCACAATTTCGCTGCAGACAACTCATATTTTGGCATGAACACACACCTCACATGCTGTAACAATCCCAGCATATCAACTGTCACTAAGTTCCAGCAGAACACACACACATTGAAACCATCAATTTCAGCATATACTCTTTCAACAATTTCCAGCAGGGCACACACATTGAAACCATCAATTTCAACACATAATCTTTCAATAAATTCCAGCAGAACACACACACATGCATGCTGGCCAACCCCATAGTTAAGGCCAACCCTCTACCATAATCTGTTATTTCCATTTTATTCATTTTTCTTTGTTAGATGTTCTAGGAATTTGGCCTCATTTCGTTTTTATTTCCTTATCCTCTTAGTTTATTCCAGTTTCCTTTACAGCTAGCTTAGCTCTTAGGTCAATTTTCTTAGGGTCTTCTTCTTCATTTCTGGTTTTAGGTCTTAAGAAGAAAAGGAAGGGAGTTTCATGACCCATACCTTTTGAATCTAACTAAGTTTAAGGAAGGTTTGATAGTATTCTTTCTCTTCTCCTGTTGGTTCTCCTCCTTATTCTTCCTCTCACATTTTCTAGCCCCCTTTTCCTTTCCCTCTAGGCAGCTGTCCAATCTTCTCTCAAGGTCTCATCTCTCCCTCACACGTTCACAAGGCACTCTCTACTGGTTTAGGTTTCTGTTGGGAAAGAGGAAGGGAAGAGCGACATGCAGTTGCTGGAGACAACTTTGGAAAGAGGAAGGGAAGAGCGACATGTAGCTGCCTAGAGGTGGATTGTTTGAGGTTGGTTTAGATGTGTTCCTATCCTTGTTTTGGTCTATCCAAAACCGGTTTTACCCCTCCCTCCTAGCTCCTTAAGTTAATTAATTAATTTTTTTAAAAAACAAAAACGGCGTCGCTGCCGATGCAGACATCAGCAGCGAAAACTGCGTCGCTGTCGATCAAGAAATCGGCAGTGAAAACTGAGTTATCAATTATATATATATATATATATATATATATATATATATATATGTATATATATATATATATATATATATTTGAGTGTTTACATTCTCCCCCTAATATGAATTTCATCCTCAAAATTTAAGAGGTTTCATACTCCATACCTGGTAGTTCAAATAAATTGGGGTACTTTTTCCTCATCTTAGCTTCCCTCTCCCAAGTTTCCTCTTTTATTTGAGCATTTCGCCATAAGATTATGACGATGGGGATCTTTTTGCTTCGTAGATCCTTCACTTCCTGATCTAGTATCCTTATGGGTCTCAATTCCAGTTTTA
>Ga0325404_1003872_pt1 | contig 15979 bp, 8 predicted proteins | sample PopdelMetagenome_18_FD_205664 | JGI IMG/M metagenome (GOLD analysis project Ga0325404, IMG submission 205664) | Populus deltoides microbial communities from Bellville, Georgia, United States - Xylem-Control-R1 | ecosystem: Host-associated > Plants > Phyllosphere > Stem > Wood/Secondary xylem... | reverse complement strand
CAATTTTTACTAAATTTGCCATGTCAGCAAACATGGTGACTAAACTAAACGCGTAGTAACCAATCAAAACCAACAAAAAGTCCAACTCTCTCTCCCCCCTCCTTAATTTCAGACCAAAACTCACTCCCTGCAGTTCTGACAGAAGAGGGATAAGGAGGGACAGCACGATCTAGGTTTTGTCTGAATCAAAACGGCTTGGAGATTCTTCTAAAAGCGACATCGAAAAATGCATACGTTCGGATATAGAGCGAACGCGTTGCTAACGTACGCCTTGACTATACTGGCTTTAATGTGTACTATCGCTTCTTTCTCTGACAACTTCAATTTTCCTTCTCCTTCTGCTGAAATCCAGGTTTTTGCTCTAAACTTGTGAAATTTTGTGTTGGTTTAAGGCTGTTTGGATCGAGATGCAACTTTGAAATGATGTTTTTTTTTTAAATTTATCTTGGGGTTTTGTAGGTGTTGAATTTCAATTGGTTTCAAAAGCAGCCGCATGGAAATGATGAGGTGATATGATTGTTTCTTTGCTTAATATATATTTTTTAATCTTTTGTGTGAGATGTGATTATTCTTTTGGTAGATTAGTGGGTTTTTTTATGAATTGATGAGATTAACAATAATTTTTGTTAAATGGGTTTTTTTTGGTAAAAAAAAGTTACTTTTGGGTTCCATTTGCTGCTAATTATGAAATGCTAGGTGGGTTTTTACAGGTGTATATGTTTTATCAGAAGGTTTTAAATTCTGAGTTTGAGTGGCTTAATTTTTTAGATTATGGTTGCATAATCTGTTTTGATGATTTATTGGATTGAATTTTCAGTATTTCTATCTTTTGTAGCTATAAGAGTATTGGTCTCAGGGTTTGGTTTAATCTTTTGTTATCTTAGCTGTTCTTTTGTTTGCGAGTGTGCTAAGGTTCTTGCTCATCTGACTTTTCCCAGTAATTTTATGTAGCCTGGTTGCTAAAAAAGTGGTCTTGGTTTTTAGTTTCCGAAAATGTTGATGTCTAAAGATTCTCTTCTTTAGGTAGAGGTTTCGAAAATTGAGTTGAACAATCCCATTTTCCCCGTTCAATACTTGTTGAGACCTGATTTTGCCCCTAACAACTGGTAACATGCATGGATATTGTAAGTGCAAAATCTACAGGAAACATGCTTTCATCTTACAAAATGATCCGCCTTTAGTTCTTTGTTGCTAGTGAAGTTAGTCTCAAAGGGTTTGATGTCAACTTCATGGGTGTCCCATAACATCCCACAAGCAGTTTTTTGGTTATCCTGTTGTTTTTACTTTATGGACATCCTGCTTTCAACCTGCATTATTTCTCTTCTGTGTGGGTGTGGGTGAGAGAGAGAGAGATTAGGGGCGGAGCATCTGATATTTGAGGTGAATTCTCCATCTTGACTATAGATTCCATTCAGGAAATTCTCAATTAAGCTATCATTGGTCAAAGGTCATTATTTTGCAAATATTCCATGTACGTATAATCTAAACTGCTTGATATTGATAATAATATGCTAAATTTATGAAAAATCTTGACAGCATTAAAATCCTTGAATACAAAAATGAAGTGGTTTACAACTTGATACCAAAATTTTTAGGGGTAAAATCATATTAGGATAGAACATTTGTAGTCAATGTTGCATCTTTAACTGTTCAGCTTATATTTTGGATTTGGCCCGTTACAATATGGTTCACTTTTCTGTTTCAAGAAATATGAAACAATAGTTAACGTCTTCAATCATGCTAGATGTTTTAGTTAATTCTACTTATCGGTTAAAGAAGTGCTGAAAACATTACACCAGGGAAAGGGATGACCTTGTACCTATTGACCATTGAGTTTAATATGGGACCAGCTTCTTGGCTTTTCTGTGCCTACTCATAGAAGTTTTGAAGATTAGAAGGAATGTTGATTTAGAGAATTTATAGAGTGATGCTTGTAAGTTTGCAGGATAGTGGAATTTTTTCTTCCAGAAACTTATCTTATTGATTATGTTGATTTCCCCCCCTGCTCATCTTAACTATTTTAAGACACTGTATTATTGTCAAACCATCCTTCATTTTAGATGCATTAGTGTAGATGCAGGCTCTTTATTCTTTTCCACTTGATAAGCTAGAAATGATTCATTGCTGATTGAACTGCCTTCCATTTGATGCAGGTCAGCCTCACCATGAATATAACAGCTGATTTACAGTCACTTTTTACATGGAACACAAAGCAGGTTTGTAATTTGAAACACCTCGGGTGATGGGTGCCATAGTCTTTACATTTCAGAATCTAAATCTTCTACTCTCCTTACAAGGCAAGCCATTTGGCCGTTCCATGAGTGTAATCTGAGTACATTTCATTTACTTGAACAATCACTCTATTATAGTTTATAGTTTCCATGTTCTGATAAGTCATGTTTTGGATGTCCTGTGAAAATTTTGAAATCCTATGTAAAACTACTTTATATTTCTTTGCTGGGATGAAACATGAATATGGAACTGTGCATTGTATGTAATGATCACCGTAAGAGCCAACTCAAATTTGCAATAATCATGACCTTGTCATACATTGCAGCTTTTCATATTTGTAGCAGCAGAGTATGAAACCCCCCAGAATTCAGTGAATCAGGTACTTTGCTTGCTTGAAATTTTGAAGTCTTTTCGTTTCCATTTTGGTTCTCAATCTTTCACACATTAAACTTTAGTTTCTTACAAACTTAGGAGGCAAGCATGAAGCTGAATCAGCTTGCCTTTCATTTTCTCTCTTGCACATTCAGGCACTAGACAAGCCTCTCGAGTCATTTTCATTTAACTTCTTCAAATGTCAGGGTCTGCTGCATAAATCTCTGTCCACAGCGTAACTCTTTCTTAATTTTTTCTGATAGGTGTCACTTTGGGATGCCATTATACCTGCTAAAGAGCATGCAAAGTTTTGGTTTCAGACCGCAAACAAGTATCGTTTTGTTGATCAGGTACCATCCTCATGAAGTGATTTCTTTACAACTCATCCTGTGCTTCTACACCCATACCCATGACACACCTCAGGCACTACTCTTGCTATGTTTCAGAAGTAAAATTTATCTTTCCTTGTGCAGGGAAGCAATCTTCGCGGTAAAGAATTTAACTTGACATTGCACTGGCATGTCATGCCCAAGACTGGCAAGATGCTTGCCGACAAGTTGGTCATGTCTGGATTCCGCTTGCCTGAGGAGTATAGATGATGACAGGGCATTTTTTTTTTTGTTTTTTTGGTTTTTAATCAACGAACATAGCCAATGTCATTGCAGAGGAAATCGGATACATTTGAAGACCCCAAGGGGAGACTACAGGCCCAATTAGCTGGGCAATAAGGGTCTATACGCTCTGCCAAGCCAGTCTGCAGCCATATTTACCTCTCTTGTTACTTGACGAACCCCCCAACTAAATATGGGATGATAAAGGTCAGCTTAATTAAGAATGATTGAGGAAGAAATGAGCACAGCTTGGATTTTGAGTGCTTGTGTTTATTTTTGGGCTGTGTTGAGTTCTTCTTGCTTATATTTTGGGCATTTCCTGCTCAGGCCCACCACAGAATCCCAATGTCTACAAGGCAGTGGAGAGATTGCCGACCAAATTTTTTTTGATAGAGCGTGGAGACCTGTGAACTTGAACATTACCCTAATTTAATTTACGCAATGAGGCCATGCTAAAATTTCTAACTCATCGAACGGTTGAACAACAAGAAATCTAAATCCAACATGTTACTACAGCATGCAAAACATGTTTCTACAGAACCAATTCGTCCTGCATTTTTGTTCTTTGCAGCTGAGTTACAGCCCCATCTCCTCTGGCTAGCTGAGTCTTCCATCGCCTAATCAAATCCTCTTACAATGTGCTCCTTACATTGCTTAAGCGGTCTTTGCTCGTTTGTCTTGAATATTTTACGTAGGCATTAAATCCGGCCAGACTTCACAGGTTGAATAACTGAGTTTACACAGAGTTGACTTACTGACTTGAAATTTGGTTTACACTGAGTTTTCTTTCATCGGTTTGGACAGCATTGTCAAACTCGGATGACTTGAAAGGTAAATTTTAAAGGGATTGACTTGGCTACCCAATAACCAAGGACTCTTAGCTAGGTAAGATCCGCACCGAGTTTGACATTGGATAACTGGTTGTCGGTTTTCTACGTTTTTGAAAACAAGAACAAAAACTATTTTATGCTGTTTTGGTTCTGAAAAGTTTTCAAATTTGGTTTTTGAAAGTACAATAGTGTAAACTAGTAGTCCAGGTTTTTGTACCTGTTTACAGGATTTACTTGCAGAACTATGGATTTCGGGCCGAAACTGATGCAAGTCCCAGCAGACATGTGAAATATTCTGCGCAAGGTTTGGAGACTATGCTCAGCTCTCCCTTTCAGCCAAAGCTACGCAAGTCTGGCAGCACCAAACACAACCGCTTGATTGGTAAAACAAAAGACATTGTGACGGAGAACTTTCGCTTGACACTTTTGGCTGCATAATTCTTTCTACATGCAAGGGGTCTGAAATATTTTCCTGTTAAATTAACTTCTCTTTTTATATTCAAATTTGGCATGTTTTTAGCCTGTAAGCGTTCGAAAGCAATTTTCATGGATTAACTAATGTCTCTTCCACTCATCTGAAATACTTTCATAAATTCTGCAATTCAAAATGTTTTCATGCTAGAGCTCGAAAATCAGCAACCGATATGTTTTCTTGGTTGAATCTCCTGCCTTGTATATCACAAGGACTTCTTGTAAGTTGGATTTGAAGTGAGGTTTGCTTGGCTTGGCATGCATTGTATTGTTACTTGAGATGGTGAGTTAGCCATTAGGTGAGAAATTCAGTATCCTTGCAGTTTCTTTTCAGTATCCTTGCAGTTTCTTTTCATGAACGGTGCTCATCGAATGGCTGCTAACCACTACAAAAACACAATTCATGCACCGTAAATGCGTTCTATTAACTTAGACAGAAGACAAATCTCTGCAATTAATGCGGATTATGAATTAATTTATGTTGATTAGTTTAACATTGAGCACTTCAATGTTATCTGGAATCTGTAAACTATGACTTTTAAAGCCTTATAAAACTAGCAGATGATGTTCTTCTTAACCTTTTGGATCAGCTGGTCGTCCTTGAATTCTTGTCTTTAGAGTCAGGCATTCAATTAGTTCATCCAATTTCTTATCAGATGATCCACCTTTTTCCACAGCTTGCCTTGCCTTCCTCCCCAACTCCTGTGCCCTTTCCCTAGCCTTCTTCCCTTGGTCACCTCTCATCAACTCCTTCACTGAATCACAAATCACATTATGTTGAACGGTCATAGGGTCATCTTTTGCATCACGTTCTTGAAGGACCATGAGCCCTGCTTTTAGCCCCATTTCCGTATACCTAGCGTTCAATCCTTGCTCTGCTCCCATAGGCCAAGCCAACAGTGGCACACCCATTGACAAGCCCTCCAACACTGAATTCCATCCACAATGAGTCAGAAACCCACCAATTGCTGGGTGTTCTAGTATACCCCTCTGGTCTACCCAATCACGTATGGCCAACCCTCTCTCCTTGACCCTGTCTTCCCACCCAACTGGTGGGACCCATGTTCTGGATCTGACCACCCAAATGAACGGCTGTCCTGCCATCTCCAACCCAAGAGCAATCTCCTCCATTTGTAAATCTGTCATATATGATTGTGAACCGAATGCCACATAGATCACATTACCTGGACCCACTCCTTCCATTTTCTGGTCCAGCCACTTGATGTACGGACTAAATTGCTTTTGATCAACGTCTTTGGACCCTGAATTCATCAAATCTTGTTTGCTTTGATCATGAAGCAGAAGTGGACCCACAAGCCATGCTTTGGTCTCTTTGTGATTTTCAAAGGCAGCAACATGGTCCCCTTCAAGCTCTTCAAAACTGTTAACTACGTAACCCCAACTATTATGCTCTGCCTGTTCGATCTCTGAAATAACTGGCAGCATTGGATGCTTTTCATCACCACGCCAAGCAAAGTCAGGGAAGTCAGTTTTGTTTAATGGAAATGGAACTGATGGCAAATTTATAGGCTCAGAGTGGAGCAAACTAGAAATGCATGGAACATGCAATGAGACATTTCTTTCAATTACCGTAGGCAACACACCCATCCCACTGAAGACAATCCTAGGAATATCGAACAGGCAACATGAATCAACTGTCCAAGGCAAAAACATGTCAGAGATAACACAAATTGGAGTAGTGCTATCAGAATCACACAACTCTTTAAGGACATCTTCAAAAGGCTGTTGGAGTAGTTTGGTGGCATTTATAAAAGGGACAAAGAGATCCGGAGAAAGGAGATGGTTAACATTTTCACAACCTTCTGGTAATTCTTCAACTTTTGGAAAAGGGATTATGGACAAAGAGATTGTTGGGTGGGTAGAGTTTTTGGAAAGAATAAATGGAGCATTTGCTGGGGTGGTGATGATGGTTACTCTTGTGCCGCGGCTGGCTAATGCCTTGGACAAGTCTAGTAATGGAAGAGTGTGACCTTGAGCCATGAATGGGAAAATCACTACATGGGGTGGTGAAGAAGTACTGGTGCTGCCCATTATTGACCAAATCTGCGTATAGATCTGAATATCTTTTGTTCTTTTGATGAATTTGTGAAGAATTAGTGCATGTAACTGGGTTTATATATATGTGTGTTTAAATTAAACCACTGACATGATTCTTGATATCTCATGAATCCAACATATAAAGAATGGTTAACCTGTGATTGGAGGATAGTTTAGTATACCATTAATGGAAAATTAATTTATTTCCAAAGAGGATGGATCATTCATGCATGTACATTGTTCATCGTATCCTTCTTCTTACATGAAACAAATTAAACGTAACTTTTGATAGTTTCCATGCATGCATCTTCGATAAGAAGATTTTCCTTTGCGAAAATGATGGCGATAAAACGACGTCTCTTCACAGTAGCAAGATTCTAAACATCAATAAAAAAAAGATATTAACTAGTCTATTAAATTCATAAATTAATAAAAGAGGGTTTAAATCATGAAATTAACTCTCACTAGTGACATTGATGGAAAAAAAATTCACTAGTGACTTCAGAAAAGAAAAGCGACAGAAGATAGGCCACAGGTTTCTTCAGTCCAAGGGAGATTTAAGGTCAGCTTTCCATTATCTACCCACTCAAAACCAGCCCCAGCTCCATTCAACAAGCACTTGATTGGACATGCATTTGAGTAGGATAAGAAATTCCCTTCTCCTTCAATCTCAACCTTCACCCAAGTCTCAGCTTCTTCAGAATCAAAATAGGCCACTTCTTGAATTGTGCCATCACTATTGAACATGATGGTCAGTCCAACAGGAGCGCATTTGATGCCAGAGCTGCCTAATTTCTTGCTTGATTTGATGATTTTGTTGTCTATTTATAGACATGTCAGATGTAACTTATCTCAAATATAAAGGCATATTTTAGAAAAATTGATATAAAAATTACTTAAAATACTTTTAGTTATAAGAATATTAAAGTAAGAACCATAAAATATATTTATACCGAGTTTTTTAATTTATTTTGAATACAAACCTGATAAATTGAAGTTAGACCCACACCCAGTACATTTAATTTGTTTGGGTTTACTTGTAGAAATTTTAGTGTTTACATATGCAATAAAAACCATGAGACTTTCAATGAGCAAGCTTGGGCCTGGATAATTGCAGCATTCAATGAAAAATTTGGACTATGTGACAGAGATGCTGTTGAAAGCTGGTAATTAAGATTGATGAAAGAGTATAGGAACATTGCAAATATTCTCAGTCAGAATGGTTGTGCATGGGAAGAAACAGAGCAGATGGAGATAGCTGATGATGATGACTGGTATGCGTATATCAAGGTATGTTTCCTTCTCAAACATAAACATGTCCTCATGGCTTCCAGTTTTAACTCCCCTAGGTATGGCAGGCCTTCAATACCATTTAACCAAAAATTTTATTAGCTTCTCATTTTATGATTTTTTTCTGCAGGAACACTCAGGTGCAGACAGAATCCTGGACAGTTATAATGATCTTTGTGTGCTATATGGTAATAGCATGGCAGTGGGTAGAGCAAGTCATAAGGGTGTAAAAATGGGGTTTGACAACAATGAATTCGATATGGGGATTGATGGTGTTTTTGGAGATGCACCATATCAGAACTTGAAATATCTGACCAAAGGCAGAAACGAAATTCTCTTTCTTCCTCAGTGGTGGTGTCTTCAAGGAAAGTTGGCAGACACGGGAAAGGAGAGGCTCAAGAAGCACTTGGTCAGAAACCAATGGTAGTTATGGAGGAGCACGAAGAAGAAACCTGTCAATCGAAGTAATTGTTGATGCACTTCAAGCTACAGCAGACATGGAAGACGAGATCTTCTTGGAAGCTTGTAAACTTTTAGAAAATGAGGAAAACGCCAAGATATTTGCGGCAATGGAAGTTAATCAGCGAAGCAAATGGCTATTTAAAAAGCTTTACAGATAGCATGTCCGACTTAGCAACTGTGATTCTCATTTGTAAAGCATACTCCTTCCAAGAGATTGTTATCCTGATCATGGGGATTTTTTCTGTTTCGTCTGCTTTAACTTTAAGTAATCAGCATTTACCAGTAATCTCTGCATGAACAATAACCATCATTGAAAGAGTGAAAGCGGCTTCTATCTCTCACCACGATCTCCACTTTATAAATCTGAGAAATAAGCTTCATCACTGCATGACAGTCCCTGCAAATCCTCAAATTCTTAACTATTCTTATAGTCCTCCCCTTGCACAACCTTGCAATACCAAAAGCTACAGCAAGCTTTTCGCTATGCACTGACACTGAACCTTCCTTTTCTTCCTCTTCTATGTCATGTAAAACCCTTCCAATCTCTGGAACATAACCCCCTTCAACCCTAAGCCTCCTTATAATCTCCTTTAGCTTCTTGTAAGCCTCTTCTGTAATCTTATATTGTTTTGTGCCTGCCAAGAAAGTATACATGATTTTGTCAACTTCAATCATGCTCCAACCAGGAGTTTTGGTGATTCTCTGTTCAGTCATTGATCTTCTCACAGAAGCTGCATCCTTCCATTTCCCTGCAACTGCATAAGCATTTGACAGCAGAACATGGTCACTAGAGTTGTTGGGGTCTAGCTCTGAAAGTCTTTCTTTCACTTGTTCCGCCAACTTAACATCACCATGCATACTGCAAGCCCCAAGAAGTGTCCGCCAAATAATTGCAGTACATGAAATTGGCATTTGACAAACAAATTCATAGGCCTTCTGAAGTTGACCAGCCCGACCATATAGATCAACCATGCAACCATAATGCTCAATAGATGGTTCTATATTGTACATGCCTTTCATCTTATCAAAATATTCACATCCTTGTTCGACCAATCCAGCATGACTACAAGCATATAAAAGTGAAATAAAGGCAATCTCATCAGGTCTAATTCCAGACTCTTCCATCTTATGAAAGATCCCAATTGCTTCTTCTCCATGACCATGCATTGCGAGCGCAGCCATCATCGCAGTCCAAGAAACAATGTTTCTTTCATTCATTATTCGCTCGAAAACTAGTTGAGCCATATGTACATTCCCACACTTGGAATAAGTATCCAATAATGCATTGTTAACTGATACAATCCAAGCCAACCCAGATTTCTCAATAAAGCCATGTAATATTTTGCCAAACTCAAGTGCACCTGCCTGTGCACATGCTGAAAGCACCCCAGTTAAGCTTGTCTCATTCGGCCTCATCCCCTTCCTCTGCAGCTCTCTGAAAAAACTAAAAGCCTCTTCAAAATACCCATTATGAGCAAAACCAACAATCATGGTACTCCACGAGACATCATCCTTCATTGGCATCTCCAAAAACATCTCCCTAGCCAGTTCCAGCTCCCCAGCTTTCGTGTACCCAGCAAGCATAACATTCCACGACATCAAGTTCCTAACAGGCATCAAGTCAAACAATTCTCTTCCACCCTTCATATCACCACCCCTACAACACGCAGTGACCATCGCATTCCAGGCAATCGCATTTGGCTCAGGCATTTCATCAAATACCTTCCTCGCAAACCCAACAAATCCGCATTCCCCATACATACTAATCAAAGTCGTCCCAACAAAAAGATGGGTATCAAGCCCATGAACCAATGCTTGACAATGCAACTGGATCCCAACTCTCACAGACCTCAAATTCGCCGCCGCTTTGACAATAAAAGCGAAAGAGAAACTGTCAGGAGGAGAAAAGGAGTTCCTCCTCATTTCAATGAACTTAAGAAGTGAATCCTGGGGTCTATCTGACTCATAAAGTCCTCTAATGAGAGTGTTGTGCATGAAAACATCTGGGTTTGGAGTGTAGCGAAAGAGGCGGCAAGCATAGTCCAGAGAATCAGAGAGCGAAATCGCACAATGGTGCAGTAGCTTTCCTGCGATGAAAGGGTCAGATTCAAGGCCGAGTTTGAGAACATTGGCATGGATTTGTTTGAAAGTTGTCAGGCTCTTGCAAATATTCAACAAAGACAGACAGAGAGGTTCTGTCTTGCTCATTGTGTACAGCAATGGCTTCCCAGGCCATGCATTCTTTATTCTTTTTTATTTTTTCAAACAGGCAAAAACAACTTCTTTGAACCCTGCATGTATATCAATATTCAATTTCACCCCTGATTTAATTTTCAATTCACACCCTCTATGCAATTATCTTGATCTGTCATCGCAGAACTAATCCATGTCTATATGTTGTTGACTTTTTCCAAGATCAACATCTTCTTATCCCCAGTAGCTCCAACCTCCATTGCCAAAGAAGTGTCATTGAGTCTAGTAAAGGCATCGTCAAACTGACTCACACAATCCCTTATTGAAAAACCACTCCACCGCCGTGGACACGTGCCGCGCTAGTAGAAAGAAGACGTGACAACGTTTCTGTGAAGTTTACTTTGACAGTCACTTGTGAAGGAAACTTGTAACGTTTCTTTCACTTCTGAGAAACCTCGTTCTGTTCTGTTAGATGTTAGAATAGAATACCAATGGGCCACTAGGCATGCACAATCAAATTGAACAAGTCATTCTAGATTCCAAGGGGCCATTGCTCATGGTAAAATGTCCCAGGCTTGCAACCAAGGGGTGAAGGCTTAAGTGTTAAGCTCAGTCACCTCATGCAAGAAATGTTTAATGATGAGACTCTTTAATTTCCCATACATATGTCCCTTCATTCACGATGAGGTTTAAGACTTTTGACAGAAGAGATGCAATGCCAAAAGATTGCAACTACTCCATTTTCTTTGTTCCTTTTCTTTTTGATTGAGAATTTACCTATTTATATTTATATATAGATCATTTTATATATGATAAGTGTTCGAAGCCATCTTTTCTTATTTGTGTATGTCATGTATACAGATCTGAAAAGTGTGGGAGTTCCCTGTCTCTTTTGTTCTGAAGCTCACAATTCCTCGAACTGCACCTCTGGAATGGAACAGGTTCTACCTATCTGCGAACATTGCTCTTTTCCCTGTAGCCTTTTTGTATGCTTGCAACTCATTCATGCCATTAGATCATCCCATTGTGTTCCGTTTACCACTCATTCCCACTCTGGTTCGTAGTACTTTTCTCAAGCTCTTTGTTCGCAGTTCTGCACTTTATACTCGAAAAGGAACCCCCAGAGACCGAGCAGATATTGCTGGTGGCTGGTGCTTGTGGCATTTGTAATGGGTGTCTTTTGGATATCCACTGTTGCTGGAGAACTACTAAACTGCCTGGAAGCTCTTGGGATAGTTCTTGAAGTGCTCCCATCTCTCCTTGGGCTTACAGCACTTGCTTGGGGAAGGGGCGCAACTCTGCAATTTGTTTTTTAGTTGAGCTATTCACAATAATATAACCTATATATTTAAAAAATAAATAAATTGTGTTGTTACTAATAACGCAACCCAGCCATATATTATTCTCACATATATTTTTTATAACTGTGCTAGTTTAAAGAAAAGTTGAAACTTGTTATTTGGAAAAAAAAAATGATATTGTGTAGTTTCTATAGCTATAGCTCTAAATTATGTTTTAATTTTTATTTTGATATGTTAATGGAAAAAATATTATTTTAAAAAATAAAAAAATATTATTTTAATTTATTTTAAAATAAAATATTTTTTAAAAAATCTAAAATAATACACTAGCAAACACACAGATAAAACTGGACAGAACAAATCCAAGTTCTGATTTGACATTAAAAAGGTAATTGACGTAAAGGGTAATTTCGTCAAAAAGAAACAAAAGAGACAGAAGCCACAAAAGGGCAAACTTCTGACTATATATACAGAGTCAGAAGGGAACACAAGACAAAGCACATCACAAGCAGCTTTCGTTTCCAATCTTAGGTTTGTTCCTATGAAACATTAGCTCATCGTCATATATAAAAAACCGTCTTAACTCATGACTCCAACTTTGCTGATCCATCATCAAACCCTTAAATATAAATAAATATATGGACACCGAATTTACATGAAGTAGATCCCATATTTCTTTTCTTGCTAAAAGTTCTGCTTTTTATTCTTTTCTTCAGGTTCTTGATCTTGCAAGCAGAGAGTACAAGCTCTGCAGAAGGGAAAGGTAACCACACAATCTCTTATTTTTCATGTACACACATATACAAACATATGCATGTCACATACTGTGTGTTTTTGTTTCGCCCATCGATCTTGAGAATTAGAAACCGTAAAGATAGATGGGTTTTGCTTTTCATGTGATTTTAGGAAGGTTTTGTTTTGTTTGGTTAGAAATCCAAGCAGGTATGAGGCTTTTTGGATTTATGGAGTTGGTGTGTGTATCTTTTTTTCCTTTCTTTTTCATCAATTGAGTTTTGTTTTAAGCTCAGATTTCTATGTGATGTGATGTGGTGCTGCTTGTGGTACTGTAAATGGATTGCAATTTCTTTTGTTTGTTTATTTAGGAAGAGTGTTTGTAATTTGCTTTACCTTTTGGTGCGTGCCAAAAAATTACCAGTAGAAGATCAAGATCATCACTAGTTTGTTTTGGGCCCATAGTTGATTGCCTGTAGGCATAATGAAACACTGGAAGAGCTGTTGCAAGTAAATCAAACTCGTTTCATTTAAACTCGTTGCAAGTAAATCAAACTCGTTTGCAAGTAAATCAAACTCGTTTCATTTAAACAAGGAAGATGATTGAAATCTCTGTTAATATTGTAGTGATTATGGAGTTACTATTGGTAATGGTTTCGGGGTTTTTTACCCTTGTTTTGTCGTTTTAGCATCAATGTATTTTGACTGAACCCTGATGTGGAAGAGGTAGCTGTTTGCATATATCTTGGGGATTCACTCCTAGAATAGGAAGCATATCAAAGACGTACTGCTAAAAGGTTTGGAAAGTTCATATTATTCTGTTTCGGTTTGGGAGCTGAATAATGTCAACTAGAAATGAATTTCTTTCTATAATTGCACTTTGTTGTTGTTGGGCGGGCCTTCTCCATCCCGTGTGGGCATAATAAATGTTAGAACCCGTACCTTTTGAATCTAACCATTGAAAATCACGGTTAGGTGGTCTTTTTTGTTTTTCTTAGCATAAAGAAGATAAATTCCTATCAAAAGGTGCCAAACAGAAAACCATTTCATTATGCTTGCATGTGGATTAAGTCTCATTGAAGTCATTGACTGATGGGGAGATATACCCTCATTGATAGAAGTTATAATATCCGCAATAGCTCTATCCATGTTGAAAAGCAAGTATGATGCTGTTACTCTGCATTTTAAGGCTCTGACTTTACCATTTCTTGGATCTTTTTGCAGAGAACTTGTTCATTCATTTATTTTTTTTAATCAAACAATCTTGAATTGCACTTCCACCATTTTTTTTCTTTTTAATTATTTAGACACCTAATTGGATATTATGAAGTTGGATTTGCATCATCGTTTTGTTGCATCTGTTCTGCACTTTAGAGAATGCCATGGCTCAACCAATTTCTTTCAACATGAAATGATATGATATGTATATCTATACACTGCAAGTTAAATGCTTAACTTAGTTTGCCATGTTTCCTCTTCTGTCGTGCTAAAAACAGAGGCATTAAGTTGCATATTGTTGCATTTAGTTGGATCAGAATGGAGCAAGGGCATGGACAGCCCCCTGCTATAGTCAGTAGTACATCTCAACTGCAATATGGAACAAGTCCGTATCAGCCTAACCAAATGCTTGCTGCCTCAAATCCTGGATCAGTTACTGGTCAGCCCATGGGAGCTCAGCTTGCACAGCACCAACTTGCCTATCAGCAGATCCACCAACAACAGGAACAGCAACTCCAGCAACAACTTCAGTCTTTTTGGGCAAATCAGTATAAAGAAATTGACAAAGTTACTGACTTCAAAAATCATAGCCTTCCCTTGGCTAGGATCAAGAAGATCATGAAGGCTGATGAGGATGTGAGGATGATATCAGCTGAGGCACCAGTTATATTTTCCAGAGCATGTGAAATGTTTATTTTAGAGTTGACATTGCGGTCTTGGAATCACACGGAGGAGAACAAGAGAAGGACACTGCAGAAGAATGATATTGCTGCAGCAATCACTAGGACTGACATCTTTGATTTCCTGGTTGACATTGTGCCTAGGGAGGATCTGAAAGATGAAGTGCTAGCATCAATCCCAAGAGGAACAATGCCTGTCGGAGGACCTGTTGATGCACTCTCTTACTGCTATATGCCACCTCCGCATGCACCTCAGGTTGGAGCTCCTGGGATGATAATGGGCAAGCATGTGATGGACCCAGCTATGTACGCCCAGCAGTCTCACCCCTATATGGCACAGCATATGTGGCCACAAGGATCAGAGCAACAGCAGTCGCCCTCAGATCATTAGTAACTTTAGAATTGTAAGCTCTCTTTACCTTATCCACCATTGCTTTGTGTCTAATGACCAAGACCAGGGTGATCAGATGAGCATGTTGTACAGGAATGCTTTCACGTAACTGACAGTGCCGAGGTTTCTAGCCTTCTCATTAGTATGCTTTTCATACGCTCCTTTTCTAGTAAAAACCATCAATAGATATCACAGTTTGTGCTGAAGATTTCGGTAATAGTGGCTTGTATGATCAGATTTCATAGCTTTTCGTTTCCTACAAATGTACTTGATAATTGTTGAGCCATTAACTCCATCCTTTCGTTATGGTATGTGAACTCTGGTTTATTCAATGTGGAATTCTCTCTTTTTGCTTATTTTTTTTCCAATTATTTTAAACATTTGCATTTATGTTCATATTGCTCGGTTTCCTTGCTCCGTATATGGTTTCATTGATGGAAACATTTTTTGAATGTCTTACAGAATGGAAATATCCCTCCTGAAAAGGTGCAGTCAAGAATGGAGCTGAAAACAAAAGCATGACTTTTTGTAAATAATATGCTGAAAAGATTATAGCTGATTGAGCTTTCTTTTACAGCCCCTTCTAGACTTTAATGTTAGCTTCTCATTTTTTTATGAGCAAGGCAGGTCAAAACATGTATAAATGGAAATTGTATTGTTCGATTCCATGTTTAGCACGGAACATATTTAATTTTTTGGTTTTGTTCTCTCTATGTTTTTGTTTACACCTTGACAGTATTATGGAAATGTGAAAAAGAACTGCAATGGTATTAAACATGCCCCCCTGAAATTTGCAAGCTCTACTGCTACCAGGATAGATTGTTTTTACCCGACCACCTACCTGGTACCACGCAGGCTCGTCAAACAGTGCGAAAAGGATTTGGCCTGCACTGCGTTTTAGCTTTCCTCAGGATTTGGCCTGAACTATTCAGCAGATTCCCAAGCCTTATGCACCCGTTATGCTTGTAGCTTTGAGGGTTTTTTACAAGCTCAGGGTATCCCGACTTAGATGAGGTACGTTACTCTACCTTGCGATGCAGCGGGTAATTTTTTATTTATTTTCATAAAAAATGTTAAAAAATATATTTAAAAGTTTTAGGTTTTTTTGCAAAGTTATACCCAAAAATCTTGGGTTTGG
>Ga0325404_1003864_pt1 | contig 15994 bp, 14 predicted proteins | sample PopdelMetagenome_18_FD_205664 | JGI IMG/M metagenome (GOLD analysis project Ga0325404, IMG submission 205664) | Populus deltoides microbial communities from Bellville, Georgia, United States - Xylem-Control-R1 | ecosystem: Host-associated > Plants > Phyllosphere > Stem > Wood/Secondary xylem... | reverse complement strand
TATTGGTTTTCCCCGACATTATCCAACAAACTAAAACAACACTTATGTTAAATATTCATTATCAATTATCAACTATCAACGTTCATACATACAAATTTATACATATATAAATTTACAGAAATCACAATTTTAAAATATAATTGATAACAATTAAACAAGACACTTAAACAAGCTATTAATTATTTATTTCATCACAACGACACATTTAATTCGGTGTAATTCAAACAAAATTTCAACAATTTACAAACAAATATAATTTGACAAAATCTAAAACAAACTATAACAACTACAAAATTATACATTCATACTATAAATTTCTTTGACAAATAACAATTAAACAAGTACAAACGTTAACAAAATACATATACTAAAACAATAAAATTCACAATTAAATATTAAAACTAAAAATGATAGATTTACTTAAAAAAAAATGATAAAATCTACAAGAAACGGATATTGTGACCACGTACAAGATATAAGAAACTTGAGTGCTCGTGTTGAGAATATATAGTGGAGAGTTTGGGATGCGTGTTTGGCTGCAGTTTGGGAGGGGAGAGGTGGGATGGGAAAGAAGAAGAAGGAGAAACAGAGGAAGAGAGTGTCGGCAGATGGGTGCATATAATGGTTTTTTCCAACGGAATCACTGATGGAAGTACTCCGTCAGTGATTCTGTCGGTGACAGTGCCACGTCACTGTATGACTATCTCAGTTTGAATCCCTTGGTAATTTCCGTCGGTAAAATCGCCTGACGTCACCACGCTGTTGCATATTTCCAGACGAGCTGTATACCTCGTCGGCGAAACCGTCGGTATATACCGACGGTGTCACCGACGGACTTATTCCATCGGTATATACCAACAGATTTTGAGACGGAATTATTTTCGTCGGTATATATTACCGACGAAAAAATTCCGTCGGTAATTCCGTTGCTTTTCTCCAGTTTTCTGGTAGTGGAACAACTGGAATTGAAGATGGATTCCATCATAGCCACATTACAGATTCGTTAATATTACAGACAGAATTACTGACGGAATAATTAAAGATATTAATATTTAATTATCCGTCAGTAAAACTGTAGGTAAAACCCTCCAATAAAAAGCCTAGAATCTCTCATTTTACAACAGACGGGCCTCCTTTCTTTTTCCTTTTCCCCTTATGTAAAAAACATCAATATCCCCTTCTTTCTCTTCCCTCTTCTCCTCTCCTCAACTTCTTCTCTTCTCCTCCATGCTCGTGTATGTCTTCTTCTCCTTTTTTCTTCTCTTTGCTGTTTATTTTTAAATTAATATACTTTATGAATTTGTTTTTTTCTCTTCTTAGCTTCACTTGCAACTACATTAAGGTAAAAGTTTTTTTCTTCTTTCTCTGTGTTTTTTTTTTTAATTTTTTTTTCTATTCTTAATAATTGTATGAATGTTGTGGTAGGATTTTTTTTTCATATGAGATCAATTTTTAGTTGATTTATTTATAGGATTTTTAATTTTTAGCAATCGCAACTTCATTTATTTCATATGAATTTTTTTAGTTGATTTATTTTTTTGTGTTATTTATTTGTTGTAAATTTGTTTGAGTTAATTTTCTTCTTCTTTTTTTTTCAAGCAACTTAGTTTTGAGTATTATAGAGTTGTGATTTATATTAATTTAATTATTTTCTAGTTTTTTTAAATAGATTTTTTTAAAAAATATTTTTAAATAATCACCGATGAAATTATATACGGTATTTTTATCCGTTACATGACAAGTTTTCCGAGGGAAATACCAACAAAATGAAATTGGTAAATTTTTTTTTGCGCGCTTTTTCCGTCAGTAAATTTGTCTGTAATAATATTTTTTTTACCGATGGATTTATCGACAGAAAAAAATTACCGACGAACAATTCACCGACAAAGCATTTTTATTTGTGATTCCATCGGTGAATTAATTACCAACGGAATGATAGTACAAATACCGATAGAAAATTCCATCGGTAAATATAAAAATTCTGGTGGTGACAAGATAGAGGTTTAGTACAAAGGGTTTTTATATGGAGAAAAATATTTGGTTAGATGAGAAGATTTTACAAAAGCTTTGTGTATGTGATTTGGTAACATGAAGGATGTTGTTGAAAAATTTAACAAGCGTGTACAAGAGAAGGAGGTTGAGGAATATGTTGACAGGTTTGATGAGCTTAAGTCATTAATGTGCACTCTGAATCCATTCATACTAGAAGTTTACTACATTTCAAGTTTTTTGAGTGGATTAAAGGAATATATTAGGCCAATACTTAAGATACTCAAGCCAGCAACACCAATGCAGGATTTTGATTAAACAAAGTGGCAGGAAAAAGCAAATCATGAACTAGCTAAGAAGTCTATGATTATTCCAAGAAACAACCTCTCTTATAGAACTGGGGTGAGGGCCTAAATATCCAATTAAGAGTTTTTAATTGACAATAGAAGCACTCACAACTTTACCAATATCAAGGTGGTGGAAAAAAAATCAAAATCACTACAGTTAAGACCATTGTTTTCGTAGTAACTATTGCAAATGGAAGCATTATAAGGTGTGACTCTCATTGCTTAAAGTTTGACCTAGTTCATGCAAAACTTATGAGTTTCAAGTTCACTTAAGAATGATAAGGCTAAAAAGATGTGATTACGAGTGAATTGGCTACAAAAGACATTCTCCAATTCTATTTGACTTCATTAAAATGAAGTTGTCATTTAGAAAGAGAGGTGTAATGATACAATTGAAAGGAATAAGAGTGAATGCTTAGTTTCATATTGTAGCCACCAAAGTACAAAAGAGTTTAAAGGAATCCATTTATGAGTTTATAAGGAAATTTTTTTAATGTGAAAGCAATTGAGAAAACTAGTCTGATTGTGCAAGATACAACAATTAAAGAACTATTAAAGGAATCTGAGGAGGTTTTCTCATAACCAAAACAATGACTTCCTGAAAAAACCTTGGATCACAATACTACATTGATCCCCAAAGCTAAACTAGTTAATATTAGACATACAAGAGCTCTTATATATACAAAGAAGAGATTGAAAGATTGATGAGGTATGTCGTGACATGCACGACATTGAATGATGGAGCTACCTTATGAAATTAAAGGGATTTTGGGTTTAATCATAAAGTTATGATTTGAGAGAATCGCTATCTAGTACCATGGTCACTAGAAAACTTACTGGTCTGCAAGAGTTTGGGTAAGGGGACTAGTTGTGCAAGGGGAAGACACATCACCCCCAGTGCACTCTACCTAAGGTAAGCTGTATTGTTGATTGATTGTTATTCTAAGTTGTATTTCTATTCATTGGTCTCATATAAGATTTAAAGCAATTCTCCCTTTATGAGGAAGTCTCTATCTTATCGGGTTAAATTCTAATTGTTCTAAGACCAAAATTTTAGCATTGCATTTATTTTATTTTTTGTATCTTTAATACCTGACACTTTACAATATAATTTTATACCCCATACTATTAAAGTCTACATCTATATCCTAACACTCTGAATATTAATTTAAAAAATAATTGTTGTGGTATTTTGGCCAAACTCTAATGGATAATCATAAACTAGTTACAATATTCATTTTATATTTTTTAAAACATCATAAAAATGCATTTTTGTTTTTTTAAAAAAATATGCATGAAAAACCTTTAGAATTTGGCTGTATGCATGAAATTAAAACATATATATATATATATATATATATATATATATATATATATATATATATATATATATATATATATTTTATGTTTTTGAAATGAGGAATTGTTTTAATGTTTTTGGATTTTTTTTTGAAATTTCAGAGAAAAACTGAGTATTTTTAATATTGGGTCTATATCTTACAATGTAAGTCTACAGTTCAATATTAAATGAAATTATTGGAAAAAAAATGTTGTTGTGTTTTATGATATAATGGAATTGTTTTTTGAATTTTTGAGATTTTTTTGAAATTTCAGAGAAAAATCAGGTATAATACGGGGTTTGTATTTTACAATGTATGTCTACAGTCCGATATTAGATAATAACTATTGGAAAAACATGCAAGGGACCCATAAATAATTTATAATGGTCCCTAAATGTTTTGAAAATTTTAAGAATTTATTTGGCTAGACACACAAATAAGAACAAATTAAGGTTAAAGGAAAAAAGCTTAGAGCCTATTTACCAAACAAACCATTAGCCTAAAGTCAAAGGTATTAAAATTGCCTTAAGACCATGTTTGGGAAATAGGCCTTAAGGACCCAAACAAGGTCTTATTTTTTAAGAAAAAATGAGGTGTGCCAAACATGTCCTTATATCTAGGTTAAGCTTAGCCCAACCATATAGACTGGGTCTATTGGGCTCGAGGCCCAAGCCCATGTGGTCAGGTTGAGCTATTGCCCAGCCTAACCTGATTTTTTAGGTCGATAGACAGCCCAACAAACCTTTATTTATTAAGTTTTTTTTATTTATATTTTATGATGTGGGTTAGACCTAGCCTATACAACTTGGTCACTAGCCCAACCTACTGACCAATTTACTTTGTAAAACGTGAATTATTTCATGTTCTGCATGTTTATGTTTGCATTAACTAAAAAAAAGAGAGGAAAAGGATTACCTGGGTTAGATGAGGGTGTTGGCTGGCTAGTGGAGCTTTAGACGTGGCGTGATGGCCTATTAGTAGAGCTAGTGGCAATTGTATGGGGGTCTACGGTGGCTGTTAAAAGTTAGAGAAACTGCACTGGAGGAGAAAAAGAAATGTGGAGGTTGCAGTGGAGAGCTACCGTGGTTGGTTGCAGTGATGGTGGATGGTTGCTCTGACATAGAGGAGCTTGTGGTTGCTCACGGTGGTGCCGTCTGGGTTAATGGTAGTGCTGCGGTGGAAAAAAAGAAGAAAAGTGATGGAAATGTAAGAAGGAATTGGGGTTGCTTGCTGGGCTAAAAAAAGGATGAAAGAGGTTGGGTAAAGGTGCTTTTTAGGTGGTGGTGTTTTTGGGAATGCAAGAGAAGTTTTTCTCTCCTTTTTTTTTTATTAGAGAAAACTAGTGTGTGAGGGGTGTTTTTGCTTTGTTTTTTTTTGCTTTCTTTCTCTCCCAATCTTCTCCTCCTCTATCGCATGAAATTCACCCTATTTATTGGGGATGAAAAAGGGGGTATGAAATGTTTATCTAACATGAATCTTGACCCTTGATTCAAACATGAAGGATTCCAAATGGTGGCCAAAAGTCATCATCACGGGTTGTAAAGGCTGGTCGGGTCAGCCTCTTTGGGTTAACTTTGTAGCGGGCTCAGGGCTTCTAAGGGACAATTTCTTTGCTTAGAGGTGCAATGATAGGTAATGAGAGTGGTGTCTTCTTTTTTTTTTCTTGTATGGTGAAGGTATAAGAGAGAAAGAAAGCCTAAAAAGTGGCATTAGAGTTGTCATTCTTGTTGTTGAAGGTTGAAGATAATGTGCAAAACCATGTTGTCTGACACAATTTTTTTTTTTTTACTTTTATTGACCAAAACGATCTTGTTTTGATCTAAAACATGTTATTTTAGTCAAAACAACACCAAAACACACCATTTCATTTAAATAAAATGGTGTTGTTTTGGGGTTTTTGACCTAAATTACACCATTAAACCCTTTTTTAATTTCAGTCCAATCTTTTAATTTATTGAATTAAGTCCTCAATTGAATTTTGATTCCAAGAATCAATCAACTTCATACCTATCAAGTTTAAAAATAATCCCTTGAATTCAATGGCCTTTCCAACTTGGTTGTGGATATTTTTAATTTTTCCCCAAATTGACATTCAAACTTCTAATTTCTTTAATTTCACCTCTAATTGATATTCAAACTTTTAATTTCTTCAATTTCAACCCTGTTTTGAATTGAATTTATCCCCTGAGTTTGCACGTCTTTTACAATAAAGTCCTTGGTTCTAAGTTTCTTTAATTTGGCCTTTAATTGACCACCAAACTTTTATTTTCTTTCAATTTTGTCCATGATTTCACTCAATTGAGTTTGGAAAAATGTAATTTGGTCTTCTAAAATTCAAATCTTCTCAATTAAACTCAAATTAGGCTTCCAAACTTATTTTTTCACCAATTAAGTTCCTAATAAAATTAATTTGACAAATTAAAAGTCTAATTAAGTCCCTGCACTTAATTAATTCTATTAATTTAACCCAAATTAATTCATAAATTTAATTAAACCTTTAATTGGGCCAATAATTAAATCAAATTGACATATTAAAAGTATAATTAAGTTTTTTAAACTTAATTTTTATGCGCATCCGTCCAATAGTCATTTAATTTGACATTGAATCTGGATTGTCTTTCAAACTTGGTTATAATTGGGTTCCTGATTTTTGTCCAAAATCTCAATATGATTCCACCATGCATTTGAAATCCTTCCCAGTATGCTCTTGCTAAATTGCCAGCCTTTTTTTTTTAATTTTTTGTTTTGAATTTTAAAAGAAAATGATAATGTTAGAGGAAACCCAATAAATTGGGTTATGATTGTTGCCCCCTCTTTACAATGCTTACGACAAAAAGTCTTATAAGGAACTTTTTTTTTTGCATTAAAATATAAGTATATTAATAGATCAAAAATTTACTGTGCTGGAGAACCAGCAAGTTTGTATACAGCGATTTACAAAAGCAGGGAACAAACTCCCTCAAAAACTTTACATCAAAGCCATAGCTAACAAGCTAAAATTAGTAGACAATGGTTATGTGAGGAATCATAAATTACAAGGTTCCCAACCTAACACAAAGCAAAAGCCAAGACAAGTGGGCAAGAAGATGCCTTGAGCACCAACTGAAATAGGAAACGCAAAGAAGACGCCTTGGGCACCATAAATTACAAGGAGTGACAGACATGAGCATTATGCAGCATAACAAACTTCAAGAAAAGCAGCAACAACCAATACGATCAGCTTAGAAGCAGTGACTATTTGGACTACAAACCGAAGAGAAGACAACACCCACAATACAAAACATCCACGAATACGGTCAGCTCACATAAATTTGAGGATGATTGCGCTCATGAAAGTGCAATATCATGTAGAATAAAACCTGAAATCTCCAAAAAACAAATTCAACCAGTGTGCAGGAGTTTTCAAAAACTCTTCGATTCCTTTCTTCCCATATCAAGTAGACAACAATGCTGAGGGAGACCTTTTTCATCCTGGCAACATCGTTTTCCCCCTGATAATAAGGCCCCGAACAGCACTACTAATGGTGGCCATACCCCTGCAGAGCCGAAGCCAGGATTTCACCTTTGACCACAAGAAGGATGTCTAACAGCAAGCAAAAAAGAGGTGACTATGGCTTTCCTCATGATCTGGACAGAATACACAGCTAGCATCAGTATCAACAAAGTGCACCCTGTCTTTTGTTCTCAGCCTCCCAAGCAAAGCAAGCCAAAGGATGAAACTATGCCTTGGTAAACACCAAGGTTCCCAAACAACCTTAACCCATGACACCGGGGTTCCTGTAAATCTCAAAAAATCATAAGCATGACCCGAGAAGGGCTCAAAAATATTTTCCCAATGATTAGTACTTAAAAGTACATTTTATCAAGGTTTTATATCATCATTTTACACTTGAAGTATCAATAACTCCTTAACTGGAGCATGTTTTATAATAACATGTCTAATAATATAAGATACCTTTAATTTATGGTAAATGTTCATTTTAAATGCAGGCCTATTATATAAATCAAAGGATTGATTGATGAGTTTAACTACTGAAATTGAGAAGACAAAGAGAGGACTAATCTTAGAAAAGAGATGCTGGTTGAATTCAAATTGGAACACCATTCGGTTATTGGATCATAACTTGAGCTGTAGAACTTGGATTTAGGTCTGGTTTATATGCATGAAAAGCTAAGACATGGGCCTAAAACTTTCATGAGAGTCCAAGATTTAAAAGTGCCATTTTCGAGTTCAAATGATAGCAATAACAGAGAAGTCGGAATCTGTCCTGCAGCCCAGACACTGTTCAGTGTTCAGCCCATATCTTGAGTCTTAGACGTCCAAATACGCCGATTCTTATTTTGTTGTAAAGTTGAGACAATTTCTCAAAACTTTCATGAAGACTATCTGTTCAAATTCTGATGTTAGAAATGACATTTTGTTTAGACAAGAAGATAAGGATTGTCACCAAGTCAAGATGTGGCCACCCACTCAACAATTAGTCATCAAATCAATAGTTTTGAATTTTGGCCTATAAAAGGAGGCATTTGCCATGTATTTTGGCATCTTGGTTTTCAGATCAAGATCTTGCTCTTGCTCTCTTTCTTTGTATTTTGTAATGTTCAAGTTTTATTCTATGTTATATTTTCCTTAATCTCTTGTTTATGTTTTTTATTTTCTTTACTATACTTATATAATTATGTTCTTATCTTGTTTATCTATGTTTCTCTTATTCATAATGTTTAGCTAAGCTAATTTTGTCAAGGTGAAAAGGGCACATTAATGGTGTAAAAATAAGTATAATATAAACTCAATATGGACTTTAATGTTTGATACTAACATGTTTTGTATTTATTATCTTACTCACTCTTAATACCTTGCTTGTTAAATGGTTAATCTAGATTTGTGTTGAACAACCCTTGGTACAACAAATACTTGACACTTTCATAGCCCAACTGTATGGTATAACCGACACCTGTGCTATGAAAAGAACTTGATTTGTTGTTAACATAAGTTATCACCATGAATACCTGATAACATTTACAAGTATTAGCGTTACTCAAATAACATAATTAATATAATCATGTTAATAAATTATAATCTGATTCGAACCTTCTTTGTGTGTGGTTTCCAGTTAAATAATAAAAAGAGTTTATATTATACTTATTTGAAATACCATTAGTGGATCCTTTAACCTTCACAACTGTTTTTATCATTGTTAAATCTTCACATTAATCTTACATCTCAAAGTCCTCTCATCATCATCATCATCATCATCATATAGTTAACCTCTCTGTGGTTCGACTCCGGTCTTGCTGGATTATTCATTACTTCTACACTCTTACACTTGAGAGAAGACATCAATCTTTTGGTCGTGTCACCTAACTTTGCATCATAGAGATCACTTCTGATTGACTCTCACAGTCTACAAGGAGCTGATCTTGAAGAGTAAGAAGGGACTTCCATAAGGGAGAGGAGGTTCGCTGTAAAGGAACCAACCAGATGGAACTATCTTGTAGATAAAAATGGTGCACCCATATAATCCAAATCAAGTAAGTCTTTAAATTGATATTCTATAGTTTTGCAATGAAACAACGGTTCCTTGCCTTGATGGCATAGAGCCCCAGGCCTTCTTTATCCTTTGGCAAACAAATGTGTTTCTAAGCTACTAAGGCAGACTTACTTCTGGCTGTGTTACCAGACCATAAGAAGTTCCTGCAAATGCATGTAATTTGGTTGATGACAGTATCCGGCATGGGAAAAACGCTGAGCCAAAATTGCACCATGCCAAAGAGAACAGATCTAATTAATTCCAGCCACCCAGCATAGGATAAATGCCTGCCCATCCAGCCTTATATAGTAGATTCAAGTTTATGCAGGAGAGGGGAAAACTAACTAGCAAGAAGCCTGTAGGGACTGAGGGGGACACCAAGGTATTTAAAGGGGAAGCTGCCTTCAGAAAAACAAGAATCTTGGAGGATACTCTACTTAATACTGACTCCAACTCCACTAAAATAAATATAAGATTTCCCTATATTAATGTGTAACCCCGAGGCCTGGCCAAAGATATGCAGCTGCTCTAGAAGAATCCGAACAAAAGATCTATCCCCCCAACATAACCGAAGCATGTCATCAGCAAAAGCAAGGTGACAAATATGGTGAAATGCACACTTCGAGTGAAAGTGGAAGTCTGGCTGTTGAGATGCTATCTTCAGCATTCGGGAGAGGTACTTCATGCAAACAAGAAATAGATAGGGAGAAAGAGGGTCACCCTGTCGAACTCCACACTTCCCAGGGAAGAAATCATATAAGTTGCCATTGATAGCAACAGAGAAGGAAGAAGTTTCCACACAGAGCATAACAAGATGGACAAAATGTTGAGGGAAACCCAACAGATAAAGAAGCTCTCTAAGAAAAGGCCATTGCATTGAATCAAAGGCTTTCTTGAAATCAACTTTTATGAGGCATCATGGGAGGTTCTCTTCTTGTCATAATGCCTGAGAAACTCTTTAGCCAGATTGATGTTATCTATCATATTCCTTCCTCCAAGGAAAGCATTCTGAGCTGAACCGATAATGTCTTGGAGGGCATGACTGAGTCTTACAGCAAGAATCTTGGAAATCACTTTGTAGACCACATTGCAGCATGAGATAGGCCGAAAATCATTGGCAGAGTTAATATTAGCAGATTTCGGGACTAGAGCAATAATGGAATGATTAATATGCTTGAGAATCTTTCCAGAGGAAAAGAAATCCTGAACCGCCACACAAAAATCAAACCCAACTATGTCCCAAGACTTCTTGAAGAAAAGAGATGAATATCCATTAGGACCAGGAGCTTTGTCATTTCCAATGCTGAAGAGAGTTTCCTAGATAACTTCGTTGGACATAGGAGCCAAGAGAAAATCAGAGTCGGATTTATGCAAACGAGGACCATTATGAACAATAGCCTCATTAAGAGGAGAGGTAGACGATGAAGTGCCAATGAGGTTTTGATAAAAGTGGACAAATTCAGCACCAACTTCATCAAAAGAGGTAGTAAGAGCCCCATTACTACGCTGGATGGCAGAGATGAAACTTTTCTTGTGCTTCTGACTTATCAAAGCATGAAAAAAGCTTGTACCTCTGTCACTGTCCTTGAAGAAATTACACTTGAGCTTCTGAGTAAAAAATGCTTTCTTAGCAGACTTTAGGTTGAAAAGACTCAGCTTCAATTGATTAACCTTGTTCAGGAGAGAGATGTTATCTCTGGAATCATGCAGGAGGTATTGATGATACTCCAAATCAGCCTTAGCTCTAGCAACTCTCTCTGAGATGTGACTGAAATGGAGCTTGTTTAAAGTCTTCAAAGGACTCTTCAAAGACTTGAGTTTCCTGCACAAAACAAATATAGGAGTACCAGCCACCGGGGATTTCCATCCTTCAGAGATTAAGACTGCATATTCAAGATGGTCAACCCACATATTAAAAAACTTGAAGGGACGATGACTAGGGGATCTGCTAGTACCAATCTAAATGTGAGCTCCTGAGTGATAAGAGAAAGTCCCCGGAGGGTGAAAATGCACATGGGATGTGAGTTGAAGGTTGCACCATAGGGGATTAGCCAGCACACAATCTATTTTGGTCCAAATAGTCCCATTTGACCAAGTATAGTGGCAACCAGTGTTATTCACATAAGAGAGGCCCAAGTCTGAACAGCATGCTCTGAAATCAGCGACTTCAAAAGATGAGACAGGGGCACTATTGTGCTTGTCCTCCTGTGACATAATGGAATTAAAATCACCCAAAACAATCCAGGGAGTAGCTGGAGCCTAGGACTTAAGGTTGTCCTAAAGAGATCTGCGAGCAATAATAGTATTCAAACCATAAACAAAAGTAGCAGCAAAAGTGTGGTGAGTAGACAAGCTATGAATATAAACATGGATAGCCTGGGGAGAGGAATCAATCATCTCAACATGAACAATACAAGGATTCCACAACATAACTACTCTGGCAGAACCAACAGTTTTCACATTTGAGACAAGATTCCAGCGCTTCAGCTGAAGCTTATGCCTGAATTGAAGCTTGGTGAAACCAACTTAGTCTCCAAGAGACCACACACATCAAAACTATGTTTTTACATGAGGCGAACCAGCTCATGCTGCTTTAGAGGACTGTTGAGTCCTCTGACATTCCAACTGAATATGAGCATTACATAGGAGGGGGTGGAGGGGGAAACCCTACCACTCCCAGTTGTTCGAGATGTGCTCTTTTTTTGACCACGCACAGTGGTTGCATCAACAATAACAACATCAGGTCCTTTCTTGCATGGGGGTGCCCGAATAGTTTCTTTACCTTTAGAAAGTATGAGGGGGATTTGATCAGTGGTGGGAACAGCACCTGAAGGTGAGACAACAGGTCTTTTCATAAGGAACTTTATATAGTAACCTTGTAAAGAAAAAAAGATGAGAGATTGTGGATTTACTAGATCAAGAAATGATCAATTCTTCCAAAAACATTATATGTAAGGGCTTGAAAGTGCACTCAAAAAGAAAATGGATAGGGCTAAAAAGTGCATAATTCGGTAAGTGAGGGCTAAAAGGTGCACTAGAAGAAAAGAGATAGAGCTAGAAAATGCACTATTTGATGGGTGAGGGCTAGAAAGTGCACTTAAAAGAAAATAAATAGCGCTAGAAAGCACACTCAAAATAATACGATTCAGGCAATGAAAAAACAATCAAATTCAGATTCTGATGTAAAATGTGCAACTGTCCAGTTTTACGGCAACAATCATAATTCTCAATCCGACCGTTGGACCAGGTTGAAAATTTACGTAGAGTCTCTTGACATGTTTTCCTACCTTAGGTTAACATTTCAGGTCAATCAAAGTTTGAAAAGACATGGAAATACCACCATCTTCTAGATGATCTTTTTGAGATTTTTGTTGGCTACCTCGATTACCCCATTCATCTTGGGTCTGTAGAAAAAAGAATTAAGATGCTTAATTTTCCACTTAGTGTAGAGCTCAACAATCAACTTCCTATTAAAATTCTAAGCGTTATTAATTATAAATCTTGCTGGTAGGCCGTAGTGACAAATCAAATCTTTTTCAATGAACCTCTTAACCACCTTTTGTGTCACATGTATGTAAAAGCTAACCTCTATCCATTTAAAAAAGTAGTCTATAACAACCAGCATGAATTTATTCCTATTGCCGGCCTTCAGATTAATTGGTAATATAACATTCAATCCCTATATATCAAAAGAACATGGTAAGGTCATATTGAATAGCAGCGTCAAAGGTGCATTTATCTTATCACCATGTATCTGACACTTGTGGTTTTTTAAACATATTCCATACAATCCTCTCCATGGTCAACTAGAAGTACCCAGATCTTTGTATTTGTCTTGCCATCGTATGCATGTTAGCATGAGTGGCACAAATTCCCTTGTGGATTTCCTGTAATGCTTGCACAACCTCCTTTTCATTCAAACACCTAAGTAAAGTCCCATCAAATGACCTTTTATATGGGACATCTCATCGAAGTAATAATCCATGGTCATTTTCCTCAAAGTCTTTTCATTTACCTTGGAGGCTTCTGAAGGATATTCCCGGTGCTGGATAAGCCTTTTGATGTCTCTATACCATGGTTTTCCATCTCATGTCTCTTCCAATGAACAACAATTAGCTGGTTCAGTCCAAACCGGAACACTGTTCAGTCATTGGGTCATATCTGAAGTTGTAGATCTTGGATTTCAATTTGGTTTCTATGGCTAGAAAGCTAAGACATAGGCCTAAAACATTCATGGGAGTGATAGACTCAATTCTGCTGTTTAGAAGTTCAAATCTTAGCAACAACAGAGAAGTTAGAATTTGTCCTGCAACCTAGATACTGTTCAATGTTTAGTCCATATCTCGATTTCTAGAAGTCAAAATACACCGATTCTTTTTTTGTTGGAAAGCTGAGATAATTTCCTAGAACTGTCATGGGACAATCTGTTGAAATTCTGATGTTAGCAATGACATTTTGTTTAGACAAGAAGATAAGGATTGTCACCAAGTCAAGATGTGGCCACCCACTCAACAATTAGTCATCAAATAAATAGTTTCAAATTTTGGCCTATAAAAGGAGGCATTTGCCATGTATTTAGGCATCTTGGTTTTTAGATCAAGATCAAGATCATGTTCTTGTTCTCTCTTTATATTTTTGTAATGCTTAAGTTTTGTTTATATTAATCTCTTGTTTATACTTTTCATTTCGTTTCCTTCATTTAGTTAACTTATTTCTCATTTATGTTCTTATCTTGTTTATTTATGTTTCTCTTCTTCATTATGTTTAGCTAAGTTTATTATGTCAAGGTGAAAGGTTACACTAATGGTGTAAGAATAAGTATAGTATAAACTCAACATGGACTTTAATGTTTGATACTAACATGTTTTGTATTTATTATCTTATTCACTCTTAATACTTTGCTTGTTAAATGGTTAATCTAGATTTATGTTGTATAACCTTGGTACAACAAATACTTGGTACTTTCATAGCCCAAATCGTATGGTATAATCGGCACCTGTGCTATGAAAGAAACTTGATTTGTTGTTAACATAAGTTATAATCATGAATACCTGATAACATTTACAAGTATTAACATTATTCGAATAAGATAACTAATGTAATCATGTTAACAATTTATAATCCGATTGGAACCTCCTTTGTGTGTGGTTTCCAGTTGAGTAATAAGAGTTTATACTATACTTGTTTGAAATACCATTAGTGGATTGTCTAACCTTGACAATTGTTTTTATCATTGTTTAATCCTTATGTCAATATCACATCTCAAAGCTCTCTTCAACTTATTATTATTATTATTATTATTATTATTATTATTATTATTATTATTATTATTATATAGTTAACCTCCCTGTGGTTCGACCCCGGTCTTGCCGGGTTATTTATTACTTTGACACTCCTACACTTGGGAGAAGACATCAATCTTTTGGTCATGTCACATATGCTCTTAGTTTTCAAGAGAAAGGTAAGTTTCCATCTCAACCACAGCAAAATCCCAAGGGGCAATACAATTCAAATGCAAGTAGTTGTGGAAGCCAACACATGGATCAAGTCAAATCAGTCATTACTCTCCGCAGTGGTAAGGTTATTGAAAAACCCACTCTTGAACCTTGTGATTCATTTGATGATTGTTTGAGCAACTTAGAAAAGGTTTTGAGCAGGTGTGAAGAGAAGAATCTTGTACTGAATTGGGAAAAATATCACTTTATTGTAACAAACGACATTGTATTTGGTCACATTGTTTTATCGAAAGGAATTGAGGTTGACAAATCTAAAATTGAGTTAATTGCTAACTTGTCAATACCAAAATCTATTAAAGATGTTAGATCATTCTTAGAACATGCTGGTTTTTATAGAAGGTTCATCAAAAATTTTAGTGTGATATATAAGCCCTTGAGTAACCTTCTAACAAAAGATAATATTTTTGAATGGACTGAACATTGTGAAGAAGCCTTTGTTAAACTTAAAAACTTGCTTACTTCTGCTCCTGTCATTCAACCTCCTGATTGGTCATTATCTTTTGAAATAATGTGTGATGCTAGTGATTATGCCCTGGGTGCTGTATTGGGACAAAGAAAAGATAAGAAATCTTATGTGATTTACTATGCAAGTAAAACTTTAAATAGTGCTCAAATGAATTACATCACCACTGTAAAAGAATTATTTGCAGTAGTATTTGCATGTGAAAAATTCAGGTCTTATCTTGTTGGCTCACTTGTTGTTTTTAGTGATCATACAACATTGAAATATCTTCTTTCTAGATTGGTGCGGTGGATTTTGTTACTTCAAGAATTTGATATCACAATCAAAGACAAGAAAGGCACCGAAAATGTTGTTGTAGATCATTTGTCAAGATTGACAACAGATTTGAAATCTGACATCACACCAATCGATGACTACTTTCCTGATGAATCTTTACTTTCTGTCTCTACATTGCCTTGGTTTGCTAATATTGTTAATTTTCTTGTTTCAAGACAATTGCTAGCTCACTGGAGTACCGAAGACAAAGGAAAGTTTTTAAACGAAATGAAGAAATTTTATTGGGATGACCCTTATTTATTCAAATATTATCCTGATCAAATATTTTGAAGATGCATTCCTGACAATGAGGTAAGTAGTGTCATTAAATTTTATCATTCTGAGGCATGTAGGGGTCATTTCTCATCAAGAAAGACAACTGCAAAAATCTTACAAAGTGGATTTTACTGGCCTACCATGTTCAAGGACTCACATGTGTCATAGCCCAATTTTTAACTTCTTCTATTTTATTTATTATTATTATTATTATTAT
>Ga0325404_1003861_pt1 | contig 15996 bp, 9 predicted proteins | sample PopdelMetagenome_18_FD_205664 | JGI IMG/M metagenome (GOLD analysis project Ga0325404, IMG submission 205664) | Populus deltoides microbial communities from Bellville, Georgia, United States - Xylem-Control-R1 | ecosystem: Host-associated > Plants > Phyllosphere > Stem > Wood/Secondary xylem... | reverse complement strand
CTTCTCCTCATCTTTCACTTTCTTGGGTCGCCTATTCTCTCCCTATAATTGTCTCTCTGCATCTGTGTTTATATTCTTCGTTTGGCCCCCCTGTGTTGTCCCTCATGTTTTGTTCTCTGGTTTCCTTTGTCTGTCCACTGGTTTTCTCGGTTTTCTTCCGCTTCCCTTCTTTCTCCTCTGTTTTGGTCCTCTATTGTGGTTCTCCTCTGGAGAGTTCAGGTTCTGGTGCAGTTGTTGCTGAAGATGGAGACCTGGCCTACTCGGAGTGTTGGACCGAAGAAAGGAAGCTTACTGCTGTGGCTGTGGTCCACAGCTGCTGAAAACAACAGCTAACACACAGGAGACGAATAGGCAGCTGCTATTCACATTGCTGAAGGAGAGCTGTTGTTTGGCGAGGGTCACGATGCTTTGGAGAACGAGTGGAACAGAAAGAAGTCGCGCTGGTGGACTGCTGGCGAAACTATCAGCCTCAGGAAGAAGTAACTCGTAGACTCGATGAGATGCTGTTGTTGACGTGAGGAAGAGCTGACGATTTGGTCCGTTGCACTGTAAGGGGGCATTCCCTTTCTGCTACCATGCCTGGGAATGTCGTTGTTGCTCAGAGGAGAGGTCAAGGCTGGCGTGGTAGCAGTTTTGGTCTCAAGCTAGAGAGGAAAAGAAAAGCCACGGAGGGCTTGCTCTGGCTGTTTTTGGTGACTGGGGGAAGAAGAGGAGTAAGGAAGCTGGGGGAGGGGCAGCGACAGCTAGTCTAGGATTTGGCCGCGCCCCCTCTTTTTTTTTTAATGTCTTTTTTATAATTTGTTTTTGTAGGGTTTTGAGTAATGGCCTTCTCCTGAGTTTTCTTCTCTTTTAGGGTTTGTCTCTAATCCTCCACCCCCCTCCTTCTTCGTATAGACTGGGATCAGTATTTATAGTGTAAGAGTCCTATCACTTGTAAGAAGTAAAGTCCCAATCAAACTCATTCTCTTTTTTGAAATTCAAATTAGAATTGAATTCGAAATCAGACAACTTTCGTTATCTTGAAGGTAAGGATTATCTTGAAAATAAGGATCATTTCGAAAGTAAGGATTATCTCAAAGATAAGGATAGAATGGCGAAAGCACATTATAGTCCTTAATTTTCACGCAAGTTGACAAATCACACTTTTCATCGAAATAAGTCTCTGATCTTTTAATTTTACATTTTAAACCCTGTAAAAATTAAATTAAAAGCCAATGGGCCAAAATTGGGTTATAACAATCCTAAAGCATTGCATAAATATTTTTGAATTTTATAAGAGAAATTCTCAATAAAATCCATCAAGATTTTGATGAATCTGAGTGTCCAAAGAAAGAATCATTGAATTAATGATAGCAAAGAATCATAGTTTTAACCCTGGAACGGGAAGAAGATGAAATAAACCCTATCATTAGGAAATTCTCAATAAAATAAGAAGATTAACCCTATTATCAGGAAGAGTTTTCAAGCCAACCTTGCAATCAGGAAGCACTAAGTTTTCAAACCCTATGATCGGGAAGTATCAGGTCAACCCTGCAATTAGAAAGCACCAAGTTTTCAACCCTGTCATCGAGAAATCTAGTTAAATTCATTCATTAGGAAGAACAAATGTTAACCCTGCAATCATGAATCGCCAGGAAAGTTCAAAGAGAACTTGATCAAGCCCTTTCATAAAAAAAAATGAAGAACACTGTCATCAGGCATCCTAATTTCAAACCCTACAATCATGAAAGAAAGTGAGAAGAACCTTATTATTAGGAAATTCTCAAAGAAAGAAGAAAGTTCAAACTTTGTCATCAAGAAGAACAAGAAAAGCCTACCATCAAGAATTTTAGTTTTGGGAACCCTGCCATCAAGAATCCTAGTTTTTAATTCCATAATCAAAATGTTTAAAATTTAATCAAAATGATTAAAAACACCTTCAGAGAGTTCTAGTTGAAAGGGATCGCTGAGATTCAGGATTTCAGGTTAACTAAGCTGTAAACAAAGATTTTAGTTCTAGTTAAAGGTGATTGCCAGATAAGATCTTAGGTTGATCGAGTTGAAGACAGAGATTTTGGTTCTAGTTAAAGAGAGGCCTCTAGATTAAGATTTCAGGTTAACCCAACTGAGGACAAAGATTTAGGTTTTGGTTAAAGGGTTGAGATTTCAGGTTAACCTAATAGAAAATAGAGATTTTATTTCTGGTAGAGAGTAGAACACTTCTACATAACACACACACGCACTAATGGACTTATGTGTGCTAGGTCTTGTGCATCGTCACTTGTGTATCCTGCTTGTCTACTTAATGCGAGAGAGTGTGGGAAACCTCTTAGTATGGGAAACACTTAGTTGCTAGGCAAACATGAGTGAATCAGTGAGGAAAAAGCTGAGTCTAACTAGGTTAAACTTTCGTGCGAGGTCTATTTTTGGGATGAAAAATTAACCTCATGACAAGTATCGTTGATTGGGGTTTTAGGTTGATCGAGCTACTGACACAAATTTTGGTTCTGGTTAAAAGGAATCACCAAATTGGGATTTTAGGTTAACTAAGTTGTAGACAAAGATTTTGGTTCTAGTTAAGAGGGATTGTCAAATGGGATCTTAGGCTGATCAAGTTGAGGACAAAGATTTAGGTTTTGGTTGAAAGGGGTCTTTAGATTGAGATTTTAAGTTAACCCAACTGAAAATAAAGATTTAGGTTCTCGTTAAAGGGTTGAGATTTTAGGTTAACCTAAAACAGAGATTTTGGTTCTAGTTAAAGAAAATCACCAAATTGAGGTTTCAAGTTGACTGGGCTACTAACAAAGATTTTGGATCCAGTTAAAGGAAATCACCAGATTTGGATTTCAGGTTAATCGAGCTGTAGACTAAGATTTTGATTATGGTTAAAAGGGATTCGACAGATGGGATCTTAGGTTGACCTTGAAGACAGAGATTTATGTTTTGGTTAAAGGTGGTCTCTAGATTGAGATTTCAAGTTAACCCAACCAAAAACACAGATTTTAGTTCTAGTTAAAGGAAATCGTCAGATTGAGATTTCAGGTTAACTGAGCTGTAAATAGAGATTTTGGTTTTGGTTAAAGAAAGCCTGTAGATTGAGATTTTAGATTAACCTAATTGAAAATAGAGATTTAGGTTCTAATTAAAAGGAGTCTCTAAATTGAAATTTCAGATTAACCCAACCGAAGACAAGGATTTTGTTTCTGGTTAAAGGGGATCACTAGATTGAGATATCAGGTTGGCCAAACTTTTGGCAAAAATTTTGGTTTTGGTTAAAGGGATATGCCAGATTGGGATCTCATGATAACCAAGTTGTACATAGTTTTGATCGTAGTTCTGGTTGAAGGGGATTATTACAAAAACAAAGTTTCAAATCAACCGAACTAAAAATCTTGAGAATATTAGTTTTGAAAGAACAGTTTGTTTGTTTTTACAATCTTACCACGCAAAGCACTTAGCAAGTCTTTGCTCCGTAAGTATTGTAAAGATGGGGCATTTGTTGCTACCTAATTTTTTACATAATTTTTGAAGTATTTTAAAAAATATATGTTCTTGATGTATTCGTGTCATTTTCAGTGTTTTTTCTATGCATTCAGTTGATAAATTATATGGATGCCAGTAATTTTTGGAAGGTCAATTCCTAACCCTAAACCATTTATTTGATAAATTATTAGTTTTTGGGACCAATTATTAATTGTGCGTATGGTTTTGGAACTGTTTAATGATGATTTATGATTGATTGAGCTGTTAGGATAAAAATTATTAATTTGTCTTTATTGCATATGGTTAAGTCTCTTAAAAATATATTATACTTGCATATTTCCCTATATAAAAAAATCATAAAAAAATAGTTTTTACTTTGCATGTATTTTTTGGATTTAATAACTAATTTTTAAGGCCATGAGAATTTGATTTATTTTTCAAAAACACCAAACAAAATTTTATTTTGTTTAATATTTGGAATTACAAACTTATATGTAAGATGTATTTCATGTATTAAATAAAACGACAACTTTTTTTTTCAACTTTAGAATAACTAGGTTTTAAATTGATAAGATAAAGACTTCTTTACTGAGGAGGACTTTTCTTCGACTATAAACAGACCAACAGTTAGAAAACATAATATTTTCTTAGTTTATATCAGACAGATAAACAATGCATCGTACCTCAAGTAAGACATATTAAGGGTTTTAATACCTTTCCTTTACGCAATCAGTCTCCTTACTCGAACTATGAGGCTAGTTAGGGTTCCTATTGACCAAAACACTAGGTGACGACTTCCATTCCCTTTTTTTTACTGATAAAAGAGAAGAATTTCATGTTCTTTCCACCCATTCAATTCCAAACCATTCCCGATCTAGAATGATGATCGTCGCGACGTCATCCACGTGCGATAATCTTGAAATTGTTTTTAGTCAAATTATATTTTTACGGGTTATTTAAGTTATTTTTGCATCCACAAAATCAATTGAAATATATCGATCAACCCCCATACAGTTTAAATTACGGATAGCACGGGTCAATTATCTAGTTAACAAAGAAACTAAATCATGTGGTGATATTATTGTTCATGCAAACTCATGCAACTGTGGATTACAATAGTAATCCACGGTGCATTCCTTTTTTTTTCACCTTTTCTGTTTTTTTTTTGCACCTTTTCTTCTTTTTTTTTCCATCTTTCCACTTTTTTTTTGTTTATTTTTTTTCCAAAATTATCTTTGTTGATTTTACTTTTTAAATATTAAGTTGGTTAAAAATTTCACTTTGTAATTTTTTTCCTTTAAAATACTGTGGATTGCTACGATGTTTTTCCACATAGTTTTTCTATTTTATTTTTTTACTTTTCAAAATTATATTTGTCGATTTTATTTTTTTTATATTGATCATTTAGTTTTGTAATTTTTTTCTTTAAAACATTATTGATTGCTATAGTGTTTCTCCACATGTTTTTTTATTGTTTTTGTTTTTTTTATGATTTTTTCTGAAATTATCTTTTTCAATTTTATTTTTTAATATTAAGCTGGTTAAAAATTACAGTTATGATATGTGAGGAAAGCATTGTAACTTTCCTCGCAAATTATTGTGGATTGCTAGTGTTTTTTTCCACATGATTTTTTCTATTTTGTTGTGTTTTTCCCTAAAATTGTCTTTGTCAATTTTATTTTTTAAATATTGAGCTGGTTAATAATTGCAATTATAAGTAAATATAAGTTTTTCCTCACAAAACACTATGGATTGATACAATTTTTCCTCACATAGTTTTTTTCCAGTTTCTTTTGTGTTTTATTTATTTGTAATATTTTTTTTAAAAATTATCTTTATCAATTTTATTTTTTTAATATTGAATTGGTTAGAATTTAACTTTGTAATAAAGCTTAATCATATGGGGAAAGCACAGTAGCTTTCCTCACAAAACATTGTGGATTGCTACAGTATCTCTCCACATGGTTTTTTTTTTCTTATGATTTTTTCAAAATTATCTTTGTTAATTTTATTTTTTTTAATATTGAGCTGGTTAAGAATTACAATTACAAGTCATTACAAATAAGGCTAAATCATATGGGGAAACATTGTAGCTTTCATTACAAAACACTGTGAATTGCTACAGTGTTTCCAACATGGTTTTTTTTCTTTTTTTGTTGTTATTTTTTGTTATTTTTTTTCTAAAATTATCTCTGTCGATTTGATTTTTTTATTATTGAGCTGATTAAAAATTTAACTTTGTAATTTTTTTCTTTAAAACACTGTGAATTGTTACAGTGTTTTCCTATATGATTGTTTTATGATTTTTTTCAAAATTATCTTTGTCATTTTTTTTTAATATTGAGTTGGTTAAGAATTATAATTACAATAAAGCTAAATCATATGAGGAAAAAGTTGTATTTTTTCTCACAAAATACTGTCGATTGCTACAGTATTTCTCTAAATGGTTTTTTATTTTATTTTATTGGGGAAAACACTGTAGTTTTCCTCACAAAATATTGTCAATTGCTACAACGTTTTTTCTCATGGGTTTTTTTCCTTCTAAAATTATCTTTGTTGGTTTTTTTTTAATATTAAGTTGGTAGAGAATTTAGATTTGTAATTTTTTTTGCTTTTTATTAACAGAAAAGCTAAATCATATGGCAAAAATACTGTATCTTTTCTCACAAAACACTATGGATTGCTACAAATCATTTTATTCAGTCTCTATATTTTTTATCACCAATATAATTTTTTTTCCATTATAAAATATTAATTTCATCATATCTTTAGTTTCTATTACTTATTTAATAATAATTTATAATTATAATACTATTAAATATATTTATTTTATAAAATCGCAACAGCCCAATTGCTAACCTTCTCGTGAAATCTAAAAGGTGCATAATCGAACCCGGGTCAGTTTAATAGCTACGCTTCTTACCATTTTATTTTTCAACACTTGTCACTTTTAAGCTGATGTGCTAAGCCACGTGTAATTCGACTAATATACGTGTCTTTCTTTCACCTCACCAGTCATCGGAAAATTGATCAAAATTCAATCGGAGGAGCTCCATTAAAAAAGTTAAAAAGAAGAAGAAGAAGAAAGGCTACATTAAACCAAAATCCATTGGATGAAACACAGGGAGACGACGGCAAAGATGCGGCAGCATAACATTTTTTTTTCTTACAATTTACAGCTACGGCAAGCCTGAGTGATAAATAAGGGTAGAAATAATACTTTTTTTTTAAAAAAAAAAAGCTTTTTTTGATCCATCGGTCGACGAGATGTCGTTTTCATTCTTCAAGGCGTCACGCCCGAAGACACCACAAGAAGTGGTGAAAACAATCAAAGATAGCCTCATGGCTCTTGATACCAAAACCGTTGTTGAAGTTAAAGCCCTCGAAAAGGTATCCTCTCTCTCTACTTTTATTTATTTATTTATTTATTTTATGATTACTGGCTTGTTATTTGATGATCAATTGCAGATTAATTTTTCCTTGTTTTATTAGATTAAATACAGACTTAATTACTGTTTTGTTTATGTAATTATTTGTCAATTGTGAGAAATATATAAAAAAAATTAAAAATTCTGTTGGTGGTGGTTAGAATGTTTAGACGTAATTATTTGTTATGTGAAATGCAATTGGCGAAAACAATATTTTAAAATTTAAAAATGCAATTTGCGAGGCGAAAATTAGGGTTTTTAGTGATTCTGGATGGATCATTGGGATTTATTGATTGTTGATTGATATTTTGAAAGTTATGACAGGCATTGGAAGAAGTGGAGAAGAATTTTGTGACATTGAGATGTATGCTGTGTGGAGATGGGGAGGTAGAACCGAATATGGATCAAGTTTCGCAATTAGCACTTGAAGTTTGCAAAGAGGATGTTCCTGCTCTAATGATTCAAAAGTTACCAAATTTGGGATGGGAAGTAAGTGCTGCTGCTACCCCATTCCTATGGTTAGCTCATGCATCCTATTTAGTCTTTTTTTTTTTTTTTTTGTTGCCGCAGAAGAGATTATAATTTCTTAGTTTATGTTGAAATGCAGGCGAGAAAGGATTTAGTCCATTGCTGGTCCATATTGTTGAAGCAGAAGGTTGACTCCAGATATTGCTCTGTAGAATACATAGAGAACCATTTTGAATTTCTTGACTTTCTTGTTGTGTGGTAAGCATAAGCATAGAATACTTGTTGTTATGCTCTGATTTAAAAATCATACTTTTTTGTCTTGTGGGCCTTTCGGGATATAGTTCTTTGATTTCTTCTGATTATCAATTTTTTCTTTGTATGGGTATTTAGGGGGTGTTTGGGAGTGTGGTAGCTGTTGTTTTTCAAAGTGATATTTTTATTTTATTTTTTAAAAATAATTTTTTACATTAATGCATTAAAACGATTCAAAAATATAAAAAAAATTAATTTTAAGAAAAAAAAATCAAATTTTTGGGAAATGTCCGCGTCCTTAATCTTTATATAGTCTTCCTGAGTACTGCCATGTGAATGCATTTTCTGCCCAAGAAGGAAACAGGGTTGTTTCATCTAAAAGAGTTGGAATTTTGTGTCTATTACCAAATTGTAATCCAGAATGATAATGTTGCAGGAAAATAAAATGAAATAAGAGAATAACTGATGTCAAAGATCCTTCTAAATTTTTTTCATAAGGGTATCATGAGAAAATAGTACCCTAGTCAACGAAGTGAAAAAAATAGTTTTTGCCTAAGAACCATAAAATGTGTCTTGTTTTTGTGCCCAAAGTTATTTGTTTCAAGATTATTTTCTCTGTTAGAAGGTTTAAATCATACTTGCTATTGTGTGATGGTTGGAGAAGGGATTTGAGTTTTTGGAAGTTGTAGAAACTATTAGAGACACACTAGTAGGGTTTCTTGGAATGATACCTAGAGGATAGAAAACTTAAGGTTCATACCTAGGGTTCTTTGGAGTCACAGCTAACAGTAACTTGAGTCACGCAATCAAAAGCAAATTGCTGGGAAATTTTATTCATAAACTGATTTTCTCTCTGTATTGAACAATTACATAACCTAATAAAGTAGTTGTCCTATTTAAAGTAGGAAAAACCTAATAAACCTAATTAATCATTAGGATTAATAAAATACCCCATTAAAAAATTAAACCTAGACAAATTTTCCAGATTTTCCTGCAAATCTGGATATTACTGCTGCAAAAATACGTTAATTTTTCTTATATTGTTGTACATGCTACTTTTTCATATGGAGTCTCTGTGAATAAGAAATTTCATTAAGGTTACTGTAAGAGATTTAATGTTTTGCTCTCTGAACAGCTATGATAACAAGGAAATTGCCTTGAACTGTGGACTTATGCTAAGGGAATGCATAAAATTTCCGACACTTGCAAAGTAAGACATTCAAGCTCTTTTTTTTATTTCTTTTGTGGCCACTGTGTTATAGCTAAAACTATTAAATTTTGTAATTTGATGGTATCAGTGGAAGGAGCTCTATTGTTATCCTTGCATAATTGATCAGTGCACAAAAGTAGTAGTACTGAAATATGGAAATAGTGACTCTTATGCGCCTCTTATTTGGCCTATATGTAAGCTTCATCTTCATAAAACTTTCTTGTACTTTGGCATCCTCATGTGTTTGTATTTATGATCACAAGTCATCATTACCATTATTGTGATGACCTTTGACTCCATTGGGTTACAATCACACTCATAGGAGGCCTTCTTGAGGTGAGACTTCGGGTGGTCGGGGCTTTGAATCCATAGCTTTTGTGTCACCCATAAGTGTGAGACAGCAAGAGGTTTGAGTTCTCATTAACAGCTCAGCACGGTTACTGTTTCTCATGCACAGTGAGAAATTTTGACCTTCTTAGGGGAGAGGATTTTTATAATGTGTTTGTAAGCATGAGGAGTTGCGTATCCTTTTTTTTTCCTGAATAAAAACACATGGAGAGTTATGCCTGTGGAATTGTGAATTTACAACGCATTATTTGGTAGAACTCCTTCCTGTATTTATTTTTTTTCTGTATTCATTATTTGATGTTTATATTCCAAATTATTTTTTTATGGTTAATGGTTCATGTGAGAGCTTCCCTGGAAAATAGGAGAATAATAACTCTAAGTCTGAGTACCTGCGACCAGGGGCTGGTTAGAATTTAGTTTTATTTGGTATCTTGACATGGGCTTTGGGGTTTCCCCTTCTGTACATTTTTGTGCATATAGGGTTGCATGCCCTTTTATGTTTTTCCCTTTATTTTGGCTTCAAGCTGATTTCACAGGGATCTGTTTTGTCTTTTCTATATTTTTGTAAAATACCTTTTGTGATATCTTCTCCATCAATGGAAAGGACTGCTCATGCGTGACCTGGGTTTCTTTATGATTTTTTTTTTATGTGCTCATTGGTTGTTGCTTCTACCCTGGTCCTTGGGGTCTTTCACTGGTTATGGCAATTTGAACTTTATCTCTGCTGCTAAAGTTATTTAATTCCAAAGTTTGAATGCTTTGATATGATTTATTCAGTGACTAACTTATTTACTGTAGAGATTAATGGCCCCACTTCCACTGATTGTTAATGGAATTTGATAATTGTTAGCCTATTGCTTTTCTGAGATTTGAAATTTCAGTCAGTTTCAATTCTAACAATTACTCAAAGTGTAAAATGGCTGTTACAGTCAATGCTGCTTTTGACATCTGCTTTTGATGATTTATTTTTTTATTATGACAAGCAAGTTTTAAGTTTTCACACAGATAATTTTTGTAGTGATGTTTCAGATACATATTAGAGTCTGCAAGCTTTGAGTTATTCTTCAAATTTGTGGAATTGCCCAACTTTGATGTTGCTTCCGATGCTTTCTCTACTTTCAAGGTCAGAGTTATAAGTTTGTAAGTTCTTGTGTTTCCTTTTCCTTTTATCTGTTCAAATTTGTGCTTCCAGTTATTCCTACTTCTTATACGTTTTGGTATGTTTGCCAGGATTTAATGACAAAACATTGCACTGTGGTTGCTGAGTATCTTACTGCACATTATGATGAGGTACACTTGCTTGTCAATTTTATGATTCTAGATAGATATAGGGAGACCAATCTTGATTGAAATGTTACTTAAAATTTGTTGATCTACGTATGTTAGTTAAAGAATACCCAGAATGTGCTTTGAACAAGAACCTTTTTTGTGATGATTAATGAATTATACGACAATGTGCAAGTTATGGAAACCATGTAAACTCATTGGATTTTGGACTCCTAATATTTGTCTAGACTGTTGAGCAAATCTACTACCATAATAGCTCCTTTTCACAATTATCTGTGTCTTTTCTCTTGCTTGTGTAAGAAGTGCCTCTTAACTAATCTTAAAGCACTACTGTCCCAGTTCTTTGATCTATATGAAAAACTCGTGACGTCTTATAATTATGTGACAAGAAGACAATCATTGAAGGTTAGTTTCCAATGTACCTTTTCAGATATCACTCTGCTGTTGCTTTGATCAATAAGTTAACAGTACTATGTTGATTTAGCTTCTCTCGGAATTCCTTTTGGAACCTCCGAGCTCTCATATAATGAAGCGCTACATTCTAGAAGTTCGGTACCTTAAAGTCATGATGACTTTGCTGAAGGTATCAAGTCGTTTCTTTTCCATTTTTATCTCTTGTATCTCAATTTTGATGTTATTTTTTTTGTACGACTAGTTTGATATACTGTGCAATCAAAAGAAACCATAAGTTTTTAATTGGCAATGCTATCTTTATCAAACCAAAAGCGACAAAGCAAGTAAGAAACCGCTGAATGATAGAAAGGCCCTCACTTTGTGTTTCACCATGCTTTTCTGTTCATTGGAAGTGTGGAACGCTTCTCTCATTGGAAATCATTACAATGATGCCAATCTAGCCCAGAGCCAGCAAATGGTTTTAACTGTGCCTATCCTTAGGGGCAAAGTTAAGAAGGGCTTGTCTCCTCATAGTACGATGGGTTGTGGAGAGGTCTCTGTTTCTAAGAACTGGATCATTTTTTTAAATCTGGCTGCCTAGGTTATCAGATTTTCTTTTTCTTTTTTTTAGGGGGGGTCGGGGGGGTCTGTTCAATCTTGGATATAGGATACGGTTTGTAGCCATCAGAGGTCAGCGCTTTAATGTGCCTGTCTGATAAGTGGTATATTATAGATGGGCCTTCTGTGTTAGATCTATTTCGATATGTACTGTTTTTATGGAAGTTTTTATTGTCGTTGTCTTCCTCTGCTTGATTTTTCTTTCATTTGTCTGGGCAGGACTCAAGCAAAAATATTCAGATCGCTGCTTTCCACATTTTCAAGGTTTTAGAATCTTCCTCACCCTCTCTTCTTCTTTAGTGTATGTATTATGTATTTCTTTTTCTAGTTGTGCTCTAGGCTTGGTCATATGCTAGGACATCGATTTCCCATGCTATCATGTCATATTATGATTCCCTGGCCTTCAAGGTGTTCCAATACCATTAGAACCAAGGAGATTGCTTATCTAGGATACTTACAACATTGGCTAATTTTTCTACCCCCATCCAAAGCATAAATCGGTCAAGTTATAGAGCAGACAATCAACTGCAATCGCTGTCTGATATGCATCATCTCTTGCTGAAATTTCCCTTCATGTTAAGTTTTTTGGTGAAATTATATAGGTCATGTTTGGTGGGCAAGTGAAAACTAAACATGGACTTTCCCTTTACTCTTCCCTCTCCCCTCTTTCTTTATCCTCTAAAAAGGGTTGCTGAAGTGTGTGTTTTTAATTTTCTTTGGGGCTTTGGTATTTTTCAGTGCATTTAAATTGTCTGAGCTGTTTTCTTGTGTTAGTTGTATTTTTATCAGCACTACCCCAAAAAACGTGCATCTAAGGTTATTTCTTACTGGTCTTTCTGGTGTCTGTATCTTATGATAAACACAAATAGTCATATGCATACTACAGCCTTTTAGTGAAGATAAACTTTAAGTGGAACTTTCAATGGTTGTTCAATGTCTTTTTGATATGCAATCATCTATTTAATTTCCATGGGGAACATGGACACCATCTCGATTTAGGGTTTCACTACAGTAGCAGAGAGTCCTACTTGATGCAAGAAACTTCTACAAAGTGTTAGGATATCTATCTGAATGTCTTTTGCTTGCAATCTGCGTCCAAATTTCATTTTTGATCAAGATGATTGCCGCAGCTGTTCTTGTTTTTGTTTTGCCCCCTTTGCAAAGAAGCAGTGTCCTAGACGTCAAAGATGACAATTGAATTGTATGAAACGAAAAATAAAGTTGGCTGTTGAGTAGACATGAGTGATGAATAGAGGTCAACACGGCATTGGCTGCTTCGTTTAGATGAAAATATTTTGGAATTGGCCTGGTTGAGTAGCAACTTATAAGTACAGATTTTTTCCATACCTTTTCCTTGATTGAAAGGTTATGATGCTGTCAAAATTGTGTGATTGTGGTTGCACACTCTCTTCGCGTAATCTGTTGGATTCTGCGCCTCTGCGGATAGCCAGATTTTGTAACATTGGCTCTCATGCACCTTGGGCAGTGTCAATCACTTACTTTTTGTTAAATTCTCATCAAATAAGAGTCCTTTATTTTTCTATGATAGTGAAATATTTTGCAGCATAAATGGTCATTTATGGTTCCAAGTGTTAAACCCTGTCTTTGTTCTCATGTCAGGTCTTTGTTGCTAATCCTAGCAAGCCAAGAGAAGTAAAAATGATTTTGGCAAAAAACCGTGAAAAATTGTTGGAGTTGCTTCTTAACCTCTCAGCTGGAAAAGGTAATTATGCTTTCGAATTGCACCCGGGTGCAATGGGTACTAGATACACAAATAGCTGAAGAAATTTCCTTTGAAATCATGTTTATAGAAACACTTCTCAATTTTGAAATTTCTTCTGTGGAGATGGATGACATAGTGTCCTCATCAGGAGTTGAGGATGAACAGTTTGAAGAGGAAAAGGAATTGATCATCAAGGAAATTGATAGACTATCTCGCCTGTCAAATCGTGATCCTTAGATCTTCATCCTAATTGCCAGCATTTCCGTTTCTACTCAGATCCTGTTTCAGGTTCATGCTAATCCCGTGATGATTGATTGATTCCTCCAACTGATAGTTGCGCAAAATCATGGTGTCAAAGCACGGTAGGAAACATATATAATTGAGAATTGCATGCCAATTGCATGCCTTCGTAATATTTGTCGTGTCAGAAGTCTTACTGAAGTACATCCTGCCGATTTGTCTTAGAAGTGTGTCTAGAGTTGGTTTTGAGTGATCAAAGGCACTGTATTATAAAGAAACTCTCTACCCCTGTTGCTTTGTGCATAGTGTTTCAATGTTAAGGCTTGTTTTAACATTGAGCAAAAGATTTAAGTTTGCTATTCTTTTCTGATTCAACCATTGGTGTCTGTATTTCCTACACCTTCATGTCAACTTAGCAGAATTCAAAAGCACTGGAGACGATTTCTTGATGCATGTTGATACATCCAATAATATGTGAATGCCAAGTGCATTATATATTAGCTATTCTCGTCTGGTTCTTGGTTTCTGATATTTGGCCTCGCCAGTGCCAACCAATGCATGCGTGTATGAAATGCATGATTAATTTTTTGCTCATTGTTTCATATAAAGGGATTGCATATATAATTAGATTAACAAAGTTACAATGTCCAGCAAAACTAAATCATTGACGGGGTTTGTGCAATTGAAATGGATGAGCTTCAAGAACAACAACATGATGAACTCTCACAACAGGTTTACAGAACTTTAGCAGCATCATATGCTCAAAGGCAAGGTCAGTTCTTGCTAGACATTCTGACTTCTTATTTAAAAGTTATTTCAGTTTGAAGAATGTAACAAGCCATGCATATATAGATACCGACTCTTTTTCCAATCCAGCATATATATGAAGCTCAGCAACCATTTTAAACCCTACGGTATACTCTAGGAGACAGGATCCAAATTTCAAACATGGCTGCACAAGACAGCAAAGTTTGTGTGTTTTCTGCCACGAAATAAATTATCACCTCTGCATGCAAGCAGTTCCAATAACATCAATATGCACCTACATTTATGAAATCTGATAAAACTGTGATGACATCCAATTACTTGAGCCTCACAAAGAAATATGCAAAGACAACATCTACAAATTGCACTATAATGGAAAACTAAATGATAATTACCACATAGAGATGAATAATTACTTTACAGGCAAATCAACTTCATCTTCATCTTCAACATCCCAGCTCAAGTCCTCTTCTCCTGCACCTCCAAACCGATTATGCAATTCCACTCTACTTGTACCAGCACTTGCTATGTTCTCAGCAGCTTCCACCTTGCTCTCATCATTACTCCCAATATATTCAATCTCATCCCAGCCAAGATCTTCCTCCTGCAACGACTGGCTTGAAACGATGGACACATCACTGTCTTTACACGATCCACCATTACCCCCCTTCTCCTCCAACGTATCCATGCTTTTGTTAGGCGATCGGAGTAAGGGCAAACCACCATCTTCCCTCTCCTCAATTTCCTTCTCAATTACACTCTCCTTATTTGATTCACCTTTCGACAAAAACCCATTACCCTCCTCATGATCATGATCATCATCATCAAAATCCCAGCTTAAATCCTCCTCTTCATCACCGGAGATCGCTCTTTTAACAAGCAAAGCCCTTGCTTCCTCTGCTTGTTTTAACTTAAACAGCCTATAAAAATACCGGCTCCAAAAACTTTGATCATCAACCTTACTAGGCACAACCTTGTAATAAATTTGATTAACAACCTCATTTTCGTTGATTAATCTCTTAATCTCTTCATTTTTCTCTTCAAACACAAAACCCTCCGACTCCCATTTCTCATAATCCTCCTTATCCCCCGGTTCAGAACAGTAAGTATCCAAATCATATTGCAACGCACGCACTTGAGCATCGAAACGACTGTACTTCACGCCCAAATGGTGTCGTTTAGTCGAACTACTTGCATCACTATCATCATTCAAATCACGATGATGATCAACGGCTGAGAAAACGGAGTCCTTACCGTGAGAGATGATCTGGGCCGTTGAATTCCAAACGGTGGATCCGATATCATCAATGACTTGGCCGACGGACTCGAGGGAGTGTTGAGCGACGGCGGCGCCGGATTCAAAAGAAGCTGGGAGGTCGTGGACAGCGCGTGAGGCGACGTGGCGTATGACGGCGGTTTCTTTGTTAAAACCGGATCGTAATTCATGGAGGTCTTTTTTATATGTTTGGATTATGGATTCTGATTTGATTGATATGGTTTTGATTAACGAGTCAAAGGACCACGCGAGGTTTAAGGTTGAAGGTTCCGGTTCCGGTTCCTGTTCCGGTTCCGGTTCCGGTTCCGGGTCAGGGTTGTCGGAGCTTGGGTTGTTGGGTGGTGCTGTATCTTCATCGAAGACGGATTTGAAGAAATTCATGGGAATAATTTAGGGTTTTCTGTCAGAGCGTGAAGGGAATCGTAGAGCGTGATCTTCTTGCTCTGCTCTGCACTGTTATTTAGTTATTTATTAAGTATATATTTTTTTGGATAAATAAGAAGAAGGATTTATTTATTTATTTATT
>Ga0325404_1003860_pt1 | contig 15997 bp, 8 predicted proteins | sample PopdelMetagenome_18_FD_205664 | JGI IMG/M metagenome (GOLD analysis project Ga0325404, IMG submission 205664) | Populus deltoides microbial communities from Bellville, Georgia, United States - Xylem-Control-R1 | ecosystem: Host-associated > Plants > Phyllosphere > Stem > Wood/Secondary xylem... | reverse complement strand
CCCATTTCTTCGAAATAGGATTCCTTGTATAAAATAATTTAAAAGTCACCATATGTGTTTATATTATATATTCGGAGTAGTTTAATAAAAATAATATCATGCTACAATTATGCTCACTTATCTATTTTTATTTAAAATACTAAAAATATTTACATTAAATTGAAACACTATCACTTTAATTCAATAAATGATTTATAAATAAAATATTAATCTAATGGTTAAAATACTATTATATTCTTACAAGGATGATAACAAAAGTTTAATCATTAAAAAATATATTTATTAGAAAGGACAGTAATAAAATGATTTTATAAATAAAAAACATAAAAAAACTTTAAACATTAATCTAATTAAAAAAGAATTTTGTAGTATCCATGAATAATAACTAGTGATATTTTATTATTTATTTTATTAAAATTATTTTAAAAAATATATACTAATCACCAATTGAAAGGGAAATAAAAGAAAGGAAATCTAATTTTAAAAATACAAATTACATTTAATTATGAATTAATGAATTAAATAAATAAATAAATAAATAACGAAGGCAGCACTTCCCTCCACATCTATATCCGAACCAAATTCCCTCCTCCTCTTCCCTTCCCTCGTTTTCCACCCTCCCTCCCTCCCTCTCTCTCCCGCTTTTTTTATTTTCCTTTCCTTTCCATCCAAGCACCCCCAGATCTCTCCCTCAATTCCATTTCCCTCTCCTTTCAATTCCCTTTCTTACTTCAATTCCCTAAAAACCCTCCAAAAAAGATATAGTTTTTAGTTTTTTCTTACTTTAAAATTCTTGCGATGTCGAATTCTCAAGCACAAAACAACCAATCAATGAAGCAGCCGCAGCAAAGCAGTATGCAGAGTCACGCACCGAATCAGCGCCAGCATCAGCAACCGCTTTCGTTTTCTTCAATGAAGCCACCGTTTTTGCCTCCGGGTGACTACCACCGGTTCGGTGACGACCGACGACGTGCCGTTTCTGATCATGAAGTTGAGGGCATTGTTGTGAAACCTCCTGTAAGTATTTACTCTTTTTTTTGGGTTTGGGGTTTTGGGTTTGGTTTTTTTTTTTCGTGGTGATCTGCTTTGTTTTTAAGTTTGACTGTTTTTAAGGGTTTTGTGATTCTGGGATTTTTTTTAATTTTAATTGTAGTGGAAATTTGATTTTTTTGGCTAATTTTGTGTTCTTGAAGTGGGTTTTGGAGATGGGTTTGGTTAAATTGTTGTGTTAGTGGGTTTTCTAGAGCTGAATTGGTGTATTTCACGTGTTTTTTGGGGTAAAGGGCTAAACTTTCTGCTTAAAAATATTAATTTTTGTAGCTTATTTTGTTTGTGCTGATTGGGATTAGATGCCCTCAGTAATGGTTTCTATTTTGGGGGTTTTGTAAGAGTTTAAGTGCTGTCTTAAAATTCACGTATTAGGATCCGTTGTTCAGGAGGTAGGAAGACGAGGGGAAGGGAGTAGTAAAGGATGGTAAAAAGCTGGTGCTGAATGATACAAGTGGTTTAATTCGGCGTGTGGTGTCTGGCTTGTGATAGCATACGGGGAAATATTAGGGACATGTGGTAAAGATTTGTGTCTAAGATGTAAATGGGACACGGTAATGATGCTTAAGTTTACTAGAGGAACATTTAAATTGTAGGATTCAATAACTTAAGTTTCCTTATCAATTTGTCTTGTTTCAAGTTATGGTCCTAAAGTCAAGACATTACACACCTAACTGTTTGATAAATGATGCCAAGGCTTTGATGAGGGAAGTAGACCTTCTGTCAAGTTAAGTTGATTTATGGTTCCTTAACATCTACTGCAAAAAGAGATGAGTACTTTGCCTAAATAAAAAAAATGCTGCATTTTGGTTGTTTCTACTTCAAATGCTTTCTGAGAAACTGTGACATCTTATTGTGATGTATATGCCTGGTAAAAATGGCTCGCAATGTAGCAGTGCCATTGATTACTATTTTTCCCACCAGGCTCTGAAAGTTGTCCTTGCCTATTTTCCCTCTAATCAAGGATCTTTTGATGCCTATGAAGTTTCTGGAAGGCAGCATGACTGCGAGTCCATTATGATGTAATTTTGGAAGGAACATGATGCTTATGCCATGAGCTTGTTTCAAGTTAAGTGATGAAGGTGGCTCAGATAAAGTTGCTTCCAGCTTGCCCTTTGTGGTCTTCAAGCATGTGATCCTCCTGTGCTTGCATTCACCATCCTGACATGTTTGCTTCTTGCAGAATACTTATAAACACAAGTCTTGATGTTTTATCTTTTTCTGTATGATGTTTTCTTATTCTCAGAATTCAATTATCCCTTAAATATGTATATTGGGAAGTGTCTAACTCTTGTGCTTTCCTTGACACTCATTTTTACTGAACACTTAGGATACACAATTTGGAATTCATGTATGTTTCTTATAGCTTTCATTTATTGATATAAGTTTGGCTGGTGGTGTCAGCTCAGAGGTTATACAAGATATATTCTGTGTACTACCTTTTAAAAAGCAAAATCTCATGAGCTCATTTGTTTTATAATTGTCAACAACTTACAGTGTGATAATATAAGTTAAATGTTGTATATCAGACATTAAAGCGGAAGAGTGATGCAGCAGATCATCAAGGTGAGTCCAGTGACTGGAATGCTGGTCATGGATATATGGAAGTAGTGACCAGCCCCCTGCAGACACCTGTATCAGGAAAAGGGGGAAAGACACCCAAAACATCAAGACTCTCAAAGAGCAGTAAATCTGGATCTCAGAGTGCTGCTGCTGCTCTTGGTGAGTATATTTGTTTTAAACTTCTACAGCGGTGTCTCATATTTGTGGTTCTGGAGTGTTTTTTTGTCACTGGTTAGGTCAGGGTAAATCAATGACTAAGTTGATTTGTTGTGAGTTTCTTTTATTGTGGAAAAACTCTTCTGACTGTATTTTAATTGACTTCATTGGTGAAAAGAAGGAAGTGAAAGTAAATACATGTAGTGAGAAATGTTCTCTGAATTGGCAGGTTCTCCTGGAAATAATCTTACTCCATCTGGTCCATGTCGCTATGACAGCTCTCTAGGTAATCTTTTCTGCTTGTGCATTTCTGTATTTGCTTTTGAAACAGAGTAGTTGGTGATTATCATGAACTCCATTTCAAATAACTCGTGGAACAAAGAAAAACTACACTGTAAAAGTGGTAATATATTATGTGATTCTGATTCAGGTCTCTTGACTAAAAAATTCATCAATTTGATCAAACATGCTGAAGATGGCATCCTTGATCTCAATAAAGCTGCTGAGACTTTAGAGGTTACCTTCAGTTCAGTTTCCATCTATTCTATCTTGTGTTGTAAAATTCTGTCATTTAAAGGTTTTCTTTCATTTCAGGTTCAAAAAAGGCGGATATATGACATAACAAATGTTCTAGAAGGAATTGGTCTTATAGAAAAGAAGCTCAAAAATAGAATTCAGTGGAAGTATGGACTTCAATTCCTTTTTGATGTCACTTGTTTTAAATTGTAAAATTGTTGCATGATTATCTACTATTATTAAAGTTATTTTTGCATGTGATGAGTAGCATTTGTTTGAATGTTATCAGGGGACTTGATGTATCAAGGCCAGGGGAGGCGGATGATAATAATGTTGCTACTTTGCAGGTATGCAGTTACTGACAACCAACAACTTTTTTTTATTTCTGATCATGACAACTGACTACTTGTTTCTTGGCATGGCATTTTTCTCTTGGATTAGGCTTTGCAAAGCTGTTTGTAAAGCGTGTTGCTTTAGTTTTCCTTCCTGGAAAGTTTTAGAGCCAACTATGGCAGCGTGTTTAGAACAAACAGAGCAATAGATTGATAAGCATAAAAATCTAGAATCCACTTGGCCAAATCTGCAACTGCACAAGGGGCACTTCTTGGATCCACAAGAACAAAGAACCAGCTCAAGTTTCATTCACTAAAAGGTCTCTTTATTACATAGAATACTGTGCTCATAGTAGCACACGAAAACCTCAATTTGCCCTTATAGTATAAAACTTAATTAATATCAAATGTCAACCAATGCTGAATAACCTACCATAGGAAATTTTTTTAAACAAATTAAAACTTCTGAATTGATAAATAACGAATAAAATTATAGTAAATCCAATTCATATTTTCCCTGGACTGATGCATTGCTGGCTGCTGACCCTATTTGGATGAAAGTCCTCCATCCACAGGAAACAAACGCTGATTCTTTAATGGAACAGCTATGCAAAAATGTAACAGTCTTGTATGCCAACCTGTTAGGTTGTCCTTGTAAATGTCCTATGAGCTTCATTTTGGGACACAACTTCTATAACAGTCTGTAGCATCAATGCAATGCTTAAATTTGAATTCCTAAAGCTGCACTAAATGCTATTCTCTATGAATTAGTTAGTTGAGTTGAGATTTCATTTTCAGTTACAAAACAGTGGATCATGCACCGTTTCAATGAACAAAAACTCTCAGGAAGTACTGGATTTTACTTCATCAATGATTGCCTTTTTCTTGCAGGCAGAAGTTGAAAACCTGACCATGGAGGAACGCAGATTAGATGAACAAACAAGGTTATGCTGTTTTTCCTTCTGCTTATGCAATATCCCCACGTTGCTTTTCTGAAACTTTTAGATTGTGCTGAGGCTCTAAATTATTGCAGAGAAATGCAAGAAAGATTGAGGGACCTCAGTGAAGATGAAAATAATCAAAAGTAAATTATTCTCATGTTTTCATGGATTATTGATAGTTTGTACAGCAGTTACCTATTTTAATTAAGAGACTCAGCCCATTTTGCTGATTTACCATATTAGGTGGCTTTTTGTCACTGAGGAAGACATCAAGAGCTTACCTGGCTTCCAGGTTAGTTTTCTTTGTTTCATTATCAAGTAATAGACTTGGTGCTTGGAGTGTCACTGCCTTTCCTAAAGAAAATTTTCTATATTGCTAGCAATTGAGTTTGTAATTTTTTTCTGTTACAGAATGAAACCTTGATAGCAATTAAAGCTCCACATGGTACCACTCTAGAAGTCCCAGATCCCGATGAGGTAATCCCAAAAGTAGTCAATTCAGGAAAAGGGTTGCAATGCGTGTACATTTTTGTTCGTTGTTATAGTTTTTCCTTTCCTCAGCAGGCAGTTGATTATCCTCAGAGGAGATACAGGATAGTCCTTAGGAGTACAATGGGCCCAATAGATGTTTATCTTGTCAGGTATCTTTTAATTTATTTTATGTTACTGGCAAGGCCTAATCTTCATTCTAGCAGAGCAAAGACTCATTGGTCACTCAAGAATTTATGTAACTGACTTTCCTGATGCCTCTCACTTACTCAGTCAATTTGAAGAGAAAATTGAGGATATTCAAGGTGTTGAGCCACCTCCAAGCTATCCATCAACCTCAGGCTTCAATGAAAATCCAGCTACTACAATGACCATGGAGGAGAGCAGAGGAAAGGAGGTTGAAATGCAGGAACAAGATGGTCATAGAATGTGCTCAGAACTTAACACCGCACATGACTTTGTGAGTGGGATCATGAAGATTGTTCCCTCAGATGTTGATGTAAGTTTTCCTTGTTTGCTGTCCTATTTTTCAGAAAAATGCAAGCTGTCAGCTGCTTATGTTTGCTTGGAATGTTAACAACAATTGCAAGCACAAGCAATGAAGCACAGCAGGTCGGGAAAAGCACCTTATGTTCAGATAATTGTCTTAACTTTGTGGGATTCAACCTGTCAATAATTGATTGGTTTAACATGCTGTCGTTTTTCCTAACACGGATTTGGGTTCCATGGCATGTGCTTTACTATCTTTTTACTAAAGAAAGGAACTACCATTTGTAAAATAAATAAGTTTCCTTAATTCTAATTTTGTTGTTTAATTACAGAGTGATGCAGATTACTGGCTTTTATCAGATGCTGGTGTTAGCATTACAGACATGTGGCGTAACGAACGTATCCTTGTTAAGATATTGAATTGTGTTTACCTCATTTGTGTTCTCATCCTTCATAAAGTAAAGACCAGCAAAACTTCTGAGTTCCTTGACTGCAAAAATAGCTGCGGTTGAATGGCATGACTTGGACACACTTCATAATGATTATGTCATGCCAAATGTCTGCACACCACAGCCTCAAACTCCACCATCTAATCCAACAGAAGTGCCTCCCGGTACTAACACGACTGCTGGATGAAAGAGAAATGTTGGCGAATCAAGTCAAAGATAAATGGCTTTTTTTGGGTCAAGAACCTATGGCAACCACCATCTGCCTTTACCGTTGTGATATTTTGGAGGTTGGATCGAGGGTTCCTGCAAGCTACCATAGCTCCAAAGAAACTAAAGATTGCGGAGGTAGCTAGTTCATTGTACAGCTTAAGTAGTATACATGATACGTATGATTCTAGTGGCAAATAAAGAAGGTAACTGACTTTTGATCGATCCTTGTATATTTCTCCGCTTCATGGCTTTGTTGTATTTACTGACTTGATATCCGTTTAGGTGGCAAACTATGTAATATATAATGCGATGACAGTATTCACTCCTGTTTAGAAACTGAAAAATAGATATATTTCCTGAGGTGTTTGCGTCTCTTTTGCTGTTCTATAATTGATTTGTGAAACCAAGGCACCAAATGGCAGGATTGAAGCATGTCCTGATAATTGACATCTCAATGTTATCGCCTGTGGATGCAAGGCATTGGCTACCTCCTTGAATCTTTCCCGTCTCCTGAATGGATTGGTTGTTCCCGTAATGCAGTGGTGATTGTGGAATTTCATTGCTCGGTGCTGTTTATGACCCAAGGAACTCTGGTGATTTCGCTAGTTGCAACCCAAAGGACCTAGAAACTATCAAATAAATTGCTTAGAGGGTTGGTAAAGATATGAATTCATGGATTCTGTTTTCATTTGTTCCATACCAGAGGCATGCATCTTGTATGTTGTGTTCATGCAAACCTTATTGGAGATGCAGCCTTGTGTGCAGCATATGCCAGAGCAAATGTCCCAACTTTCTCCGCAGTTGCATCAGTTGAAATTCCCACCTGCAAAATCCAACACAGTTCCGAGTTCAAAATCCATTATTCCTTGTGGAGGACAACAAAATTACCCAAAGTCCGGTTGATGTTTTCACTGATAGATGCTATTTACCTTTTGCAGCAAGGCTTGAACATCAATGCCAGCACTAATGAGTGCATAACATAGTGAGAAAGAAATCAAGGACAGGGTAATTGAGGTAGTAAGGTATGCTCCTCCATATTTTGCTAGCAGCTCCTTGGCTTGATCTCCCTTGGATTTAGTTTTCTCACCATCTTCCTCCTCCTCTTTTGAGCTAAATATCTTCATTTTTGGAAACAATAGGCTTGGCCAATTAGTCTCTTACCTACTAAAATACATAGTTCTCCAAGCAATGTTTAGGCAAAGACACTAAATTCAAAGAAATTACAAAACAGTGGAGATTTTATAAAACAATAATTCTTATCCAACCTGCTTTATCCACAATTTATGCAAAAAAAAAAAAAGGTAAGAAAACCAAGAAACCACATTATGGGCACTTAAAATTCACATCAGGAAAGGCAAGAACTGAAACAAAAGTAGGGAAAAGAAAAGAACTTAGAGAAGGGAGTAACTACCTTCCATAGACCAGCTTCAAGACCATACTTCTTGGTAACTTCCTCAACAGAGGAAGAAGATGGGGCTTTCCTTTCTTCAATTAGCTCTAGTTTCAAGTCGTTTAAAACTGGATTTGGGAGGTTGAATTTAAGTAGAACAGCAGTTGTTCTTGGAGCTTCTGTTGTTCAAGAAAGAAGCAAAAGAGAAAGGAGGGAGTTGCAGTTGCAGTTGCAGAGTTGCTGTTATTTGCCAATCAATAGCAAATTAAAACTATCCTAAAAAAAGTACATGCTCTAAAGTTCCAAGCAGTGAAAAGTTCTTGGTTGGCTCAAGTCCTAGAAAAAAATCTAGGACTTGAGCCAACCAAGAAAGGTCATTAATAAAAATAAAAATAAAAATAAAAAAAAAGGAAAGTGAAAATCTTACCACATTACTACCCTCACAGTTTTCAGTTATTAATTAGACTAGATTGAGATGGACTTGGAAAAAAAAAGATTTTTGATCTTTTATTTTCTTCCTGTTTTTATGCTTTTCAAATATAAAAACACTTGAAAATGAAAAATCAAGGAGATAATTAGAGATATGATGATAAAGGTATGGATTTAAATGGTAAAATAACTAACTTTAGAGATTTCGGTTCTTTCATTTTTCTGATATTAAATTTATTTATAAATCTTGAATTTCTCTTTTTGCATACGATTTAGACCTAAGTTATGGATTCATGCTTCTTCGACATTGTTAGTTGATTTTACACTGATATATCGAATAGGTAGAGCAAAAAGCTAAAGCATGGAAAAATCTTAAATATTTTGAAAATCTTAATTAGGTTATGAAAAATTTGAATTTAAGGATAATTTATAATTATCAGCTCACAATGAATTATCTTAAATTCTTTTTGGTTGCAGATTTAGATAGATTTATGATATTCTATCCAAAAACTTAAATTAATTATCTTAATTTTCTTCTTAATTACTTAAGCCCCCTTTTCCTCCTTTCTGTTTAACCTCACAAATCTTCAGATTACTCACAGGAACCAAAACAAACCATGGCAAGCAAAAACACCAAATGTTCTCCAACGCAATCCGAGAAACTTTCCTTCATAACCAAGACAAAGAGCAATAGCTTTCCAACAGCCCTTTGTGAAGAAACATCAAATCCAAATGCCAGTTTGAAGCATACTTTAAGCTCTCCTTCACTATCCTATACATATACTTCTGTGAAGGATTTGATTCCTTGTGTCGAAAGCAACAGTCCTTCATCACAAGGCGGTTTTTGTACTATTCGATCAGCTGAGGATATAGCAATAAGCAATGTTCTGGTCCGAAAGGCTGCATGGTTATACTTACAACCTTTGCCTAAAACAAGAACGTCCTCCTCCTCCTTCAAGAACTTACTTTTGGGGTCACATTTGGAACAAGCTAATGAATACTTGTCCCAAATTCATCAACAGCGACATAGTTGGGAAGATTACACATGCCCTTGACATGGTACGAAGAGCAATTTATGTTGTCTAGCTAGTGACTGAGTTCATGTGCTGATTTTCTTGTCGCTGCTTTAGTGATAGTTGCTGGACAGTTTTTCAGCTGCTATGGTTGTGCATGGCAGTCGTTTTCTTGCAGGGAGGGTAGTTCAAGTTGCTGTTTTCTTTTGTGTTCTTTTTGAAGTCTTATATAGTTGTCTTTATGTGGTTTGTGCATGGCATCATCTTGTTGGCTTCACTGATCTGCTATGGTGGATCTTGTACATATCTTTAATTCTAGTTTTCACACAAGTATTGTGTTTCTCAACTATCATATAGAGTTAATTAAAATTAATGAAATGATCTATTTATTCATTTTTTTTTTACCAAAATTGTCTTGAGTTAGTCATGATGATATGAAAAAACTCATGATAATTTTGGATCATTAATTAGTCTTTATAAAATTCACATATATCATATTCTAGAATTGTTTAAGTTAGATTTTCTGTTTCTCAATTAAGTTATTTCAAAGAATATGATTATTATTATTATATATATATAAAAAAGGAAAGAAAATATCATATTTGATTCAAATTAATTACTTGTGAATTTTCTTTGAAGGCATTTTAGAAAATGCCAAAATCGATCCCTTTGTTCTTTTAGTCAAGAAGAATGATCTAATAACACCATCCTCTCTCAACAACTCTAAAGAAAACAACTGCTATCCAAAAGCAAAAACAACTCCTCTCCCTCCCTCCCTCTTCTCCCTTCTCTCTTCTCTCTTCTCTCTCCAGTCCCCAAATGCTTTAGAGTTTTAATCTTGAAAAGGAGTCTCACCATTAACACCTCCTAGCTAGATCCAGGCCAACTAGTACATTAAACCTTGCAAATTAAGCACAAAAACTCTTTCAATGTCTTCAAAGAAGAAAAATCTCGTTCAATCCATACTCACACCCAATGCAGGCAGTGGCTGTGGCTGTGGCAGGCCAAAACTCTCAGATGTATACGAGCCAGCACCAAAACCTAAACCCAAAACCTCAATTTCCAAAAAAGATCCGAACCCTAAACATTGTTCCTCTACAATAACCTCATGTGATAAGAGTGTAGGCTTCTCATTACCGGACAGTGAAGAAGAAGGCTCCACTTCCACTACTTTCACCTTGAAAAAAGACAACAACACGTCATCAACCCAAAACTCCGAATCCGAAACCGATCCAAAAGCATCCAAAATCATTGACAGCATTGCTGTGGTGAAGGATTCTGATGACCCATTTCAAGATTTCAAGAATTCTATGTCGCAAATGATCTTGGAGAAAAACATCTACTCTAAAGATGATCTTGAAGAGCTTCTTAACTGTTTCTTGGAGCTGAATTCTCCTTGCCAACATGATGTTATCGTTCAAGCTTTCACTGAGATCTGGAAAGAGATCAGATGTGTGTCACATGAATCCTAGCTGTGCATGGAACTTGTATGTTGGATAGTTTTGATCATGTTTGTTTACAATACTTTGGCAGTGAGATTTTATTTTGGAAAAATTATTTATTTTCTTGACGGTAACATTTTACTTAATTTTTCCTTACTTTTATTGTAGTGATTGTGTATAAATGTACTTACAGAATAGAAAAGGTACTAATGATAATACAGAACCAAACATTAGCGCAATTATAACTAACTGTGGAGTTTTAATGGCAGTGGTTGGCAATCTGTACGTGTTGCTGTGTTCTTTATACGTTGAAAAACTCTTAGCTTTTTAGCTCTGGGGTTAGCATTTCCCTCACTTCCAAGCTTCTTTCTTCTTCTCAGTGATTGTCAGATTGTCCACTTCAGTAGCTCTGTAACCATGGCTATTAAATATTTGAAGGTTAAGTATGACCAAACATAATTACTGTTACCACACTCAATTAATATTAATTAATGTACTTTAATTAGGTTATTGTATTCCTCTTATTTTGTTCTTGAAATTCATAAATTCGAATCACCAGTGTATAATCCCTTCAATTTTTCTTTAGAAAATAAATATTAAATCCTTTCTATATTCTACAGAAATGGAATTTCCCAGTGCTACGTCTTGTTTGAAAGAGAAATGAAAGGCATGACTTGCGCATTATCAGCTAATTATCAATTTAATTTTTCACTCATAAATTAAAGTCATAAATACATTTGGTTAGAAATATTTTTTAACTTATTGTTTTTATTTAATTGAAGTTAAATTATTTGAACTTTTATCTTATGATTAATTAATTTCTACTAAACTATTCTTTGATTTTTTTTTATTTTATTAAAAATCTCATTTGAGTCATCTTTACTAAATATATTATAATATAAAGTTATTTTTACTTATTCTTGTCACAAATTATTTATGAAAAATAGTTCTTAAACTATGACTCAAAATTGAAAATCATTTTTTATAAGGTATGTCAAACAGATTCTAAGGATTTTGACTTCCATAATTCTGCAAAGATAAAATGCCGAATTATATTTTAAAAAAATATTCTTCTTTTTTTAAAGGTATATGTTCCTTGTATTTGAACCATAAATTGAAAATAAATGAATATTACCTTCTCTAATTCTCAAATCCTGCACAGCCCCCTCACAAGACCTTCATTATATATATACATTTCAATATTATAAATAACTTATAATTAGTGTATAAATCATTGATTGAACTCAAAATTAATTAATGATGGCATTAATAAAATAATTGAAAACGTTAAGAAACATGAAGAATATTCCAATACATATTGTTTCTCTTGGCTTCAGATATTGATGTGAACTGCACTTGCACAACGCATGCATCCATGTTCTTCATTTATTTGACAGAATTCGATCGCCATTACATGTTTATTTATTAAAGGTTTGAAGAAATTAATTAAAGAGCCATAAATAAATCATTAATGGAGTGACACTGAAGGCAGTCCTCCTTGAACAATAACCATTCACCAAAAAAGTCCGTTTCTGATGCTGATTTATTAACTAATTCAAGACCATTCTTTTCAGTCATAGCTGATCACCCACCGGTTCTATTCAATTATTACTTTTCAAGGATGTGCTTGTGCCAAAACATGTTTTTTTTAAAAAAAAAAATTTGATCTTATTTGTTTTTTGAGGGAGAAACTAGTTTTCAGAACCACACTGTGTTGCAAGTCAAATTAAGTTTTTTTTCTAATATAACAAATTAATAATAATAAGGTTATAACAAACTATTTGATATTTTTATTAAACCTCAGTTAACATGTCATCTTTGAAATCTCCCGATCTGAGTCGTTGTCTAGTTCAATTTAAAATTAAATTAACCATGTGAGAGTTGTTATGAGGTAATCTAATCAACTTGGCTAGTTAAAAAATAACCCAAACTGACTAATAAATAAATTATTAGGATGAAATTGATACACAAAAACCTTCAAACCCAAACTTTTACCCAACTCTAGTTTAATATTCAATCATGTAGAAGTTTTCTTGACATGATCTAGTCGACTTGACCAGTCAAAAGACCAGAAGACTGATAAAAGAAGTCCGAGGGGAAAAATGAAAAAAAAAAGATGAAAGTGAAATAAAAAAATCTTTCAACCCAACTCTTTGACTATAGCTCGGATTTAAAATTAAACCATGTGAGATTTTTCCCGACTTGACCTAATCGACTTAATCAGTTTAAATATTATTATTCAAGGATTAAAGCAACTTAACACCTAAGAAGAGAGTGAATTAGATGTATCACTAAATTTTATAATTAAGACAAATTACTCAAGTAAATGCAATGACTAACAATATAATTAAAATGTAAAGTAAATAGTTAAGGAAAAGACTTTGCAAACTCGTTTTAATTTAACGTGATTTGACAAGCCTACATCCACACTTCAAGTACTAAATCGTATTTGAGTATTATTTTTTTCACAAGACATCCAATTTTAAGAGTATAATTATCACTTAATGAACCCATACTAAACTTTTTACACTACCTGAAGAAATTCATTCTTCAAGATTTTACCCACTTGAAGATATGCTCTCTTCGAGATTTTTTCCTTGATGAAATTGCTTCACCAATACCAAGAGTTTTTTTCCAACTCTCAAAAATTTACAATGATGCTTTGTTTTCACAACAAACTCTCTCAATAAAATAAATATTATAATTGAAATTTTAATATCTTCATACTTCACTAGACATCACTTATAGAATATGAAAGTGTTTAAGTTTAGTGAGAATGTAATTGAATATTCTTTGCTAGAATATGAAGGTTTAATAGTACAAATTAGAATATAATCATGAATTGATGATTTTATAGTAGTTTTACTTTTATAATAGCTTGTATATCATATATGTTCGGATTTTATTGATAATTATGCAATTAGACATACATACATACATACATACATACATACATACATACATACATACATATAAGAAAAACTAGTCGTTGATGGTCATTACTATTCCTTTAGCAACTAAAATGATCAATCTGTTCAGATTGGTCAAGTTAATCAGTCGATCATTTTTTGTAAAATTCTCAAGTGTTCATCACTGATGAATAAACGATCGATCGATTTATTTGGTAACCCCAAACGATCTACCGGCTCATGCAGAATTCCATATTTAACTTAGATTTTATCTGATTATTATCAATCATTTAATGCATGCAAAGTAAAGTGTGTGAGTTCATTTTAATTCTACTATCGAGTAAGATATAATGATTTATATTAAGCACTAAAATGAACTTTTATTCTAAATCTTCACTTTTCTCTATTCTTGGACTTTTGAATTATTAAAGTCAGTATTTAAAAGAATTTATTTTCAAAAATCTAATTAATTATCAAATTATATCATTATTCTTGATTAGATCAACTCTCATTGGGTTCGATATAAAATTCAAACTAAACTATGTTTCAAGTCGTGAGTTCACTAAGTTGATCAATCGAGCTGAACTAGATTACCTCCCATTAAATTTGATATAAAACCCAAACTAGATTAGATCTCAAGTCGGGAATTTACTCGAGTTGAATTAAGTTTAATAACAATAATTAACCATCATTAAATATATGCCATTTGGTAAGTCAACCAAAAAAACTGTATTCATTGAGGTGGATCAACCACTCGTTTTTAAGACAGTTTCATCATATATTATCTGCATTAATTTACAATGTTACTGCTAGCATTCACTTGATTAATTTTAGGTGGATCTTATAATATGAAGACATGAGGAGAACCTATCCTGTTATATATATACAATATCCCCGCGAAATCATATTTAGAACACCATGAGATTAAATAAAATATTTATCATTTCCAATTGAAAAATAAATATATAAAAGCTTGTTTTCATGCAAGCTTTAATGCCTAAATATACATTGATGTCGGCATAAAAATAATAATATATTAAAATGAATTATATTTACAAATCAGACTTAACTGAACAATAATAAAGTAGCCAGTCTAAAAGACTTCGATATTATAAAACAGTTATTTTTTAAATTTATTTTTAATATTAAATATAAAAAAATTAATTTAAAATAAAAAAATATAAATTTTACAAAAAAGAGCACGGCATGGACAAACAGTGTCAGTTTCCCCATAGGAACACAGCACCGCTACCCTGTTCTTACTATGATTACTGCTATATTTTTTTTACAAGTTGATATATTTAAATTTTGGCATTGCTTATAAAAAGTGAATTTTGATTTTAAATGATAATTTGTTTTTCATAAATAATTTATAATAAAAATAGGTTGAAATTAGCTATAAAGAGCGACTTTAGCCCATTCATTTTCATTTTTACAACATTCTTAAATTAATTGTTTTTTATATATCAAGTTATTAGTACATTTGATAAAAATGACTCAATTCTTTTAAAATGATAAAAATTTTTAATTTTTAATAACATAAATATTTTAAATCAATTTTAGAAGGAAAATCTTTTTTTTTTTTTTGGTTTGGTTCAAGAGAAGTGAGTGATGAAGTCTTCTTTGTGTAAATATTGATTAAAAAAAAGGAGGAAAATAATCATTTAGAGAATAAAAATGAGTAAAATCATTTCAATTTTCTTTTTTCATCCTTTAATTTCCTCCCAACTTTAATGGAAAAGAAAAGTCAACTACTTGTGATGAATCAAAATCCCAGTACTGCTCATTGTTCTAACTAACTAGTCAAAAACACCCTAAATCCCACTAATTAACCATTAATATCATAACTAGCTAACTACGTAAAAAATTTTAATTTTTTTTTTAAAAAAATATATATAATTTCAGTCAATCCATCCAGACCAAGACTTAAACTTTAGTCAGATCCTAATCTGGGTATTAATCTTAACTATGAATTGCAAGAGAAAAGAAAGGGAAAACGTGCAAGCAACTAATGCTCGCTCGATGACTTTGACCAATCAGTGGTTGGATTATACATGGACAGCCAATCTGGACTCTAGATAGGTAGCACGGGTGCCATGCATGCTTAGCAACACAACTGACCTCGTCAAGTCAACCATTTCGAGCGCGTTTAGCAGTATATTTGTGGGTATTTTTTAAATAATTTTTCATGTTAAAATATATATTAATAATATTTTTTTATTTTTTAAAAATTATTTTTAACATCAACACATCAAATCGATCCAAAACATATAAACCATATTCAATTTTAATAAAAAAAAATTCAAAATTTTTAAAAACGCAGCAACGTATCCAAAATACTGAAACATCAACACAATTTAGAAATAATAGTAAATTAATTAATTTTAATAAAATAAATAATTTTTTTAAAAAAAAACACCATCTAGAATTTAATTTAATTTCATCAAATCTCATTTCATCCCGCAAGGCCTTAGTTAAACACCACCATAACACAAGCTAATATACCATAAAAGAATTTCTTTAATTATTTTTCAAATTTCATCAACTTAATTTACAATATCCAAATTTAATAAATCAAATAATCCGTGCATGTTTTTGTCAGCAAAACACCTCTAATCCATA
>Ga0325404_1003859_pt1 | contig 15998 bp, 5 predicted proteins | sample PopdelMetagenome_18_FD_205664 | JGI IMG/M metagenome (GOLD analysis project Ga0325404, IMG submission 205664) | Populus deltoides microbial communities from Bellville, Georgia, United States - Xylem-Control-R1 | ecosystem: Host-associated > Plants > Phyllosphere > Stem > Wood/Secondary xylem... | reverse complement strand
ATAAGTTATAATCATGAATGTCTGACAACATTTACAAGTATTAGCATTATTCGAATAAGATAACTAATGTAATCATGTTAACAATTTATAATCCGATTGGAACTTCCTTTGTGTGTGGTTTCCAATTGAATAAAAAAGGTTTATACTATACTTGTTTGACGTACCATTAGTGGATCCTCTAACCTTGACATTTGTTGTTATCATTGTTCAATCCTTACGTTAATCTTCCATCTCAAAGTTCTCATCAACTTCTTCTTCTTCTTTATTATTATTATTATTACTATTATTGTTGTTGTTATTGTGTTGCTGTTAACTATAATTTATACAATTAACCTCTCTGTGGTTCGACCCCGGTCTTGCCGGGTTATTTATTACTTCGACACTCCTGCACTTGGGAGAAGACATCAATCTTTTGGTCGTGTCAATTTCTCACTCCGAAGGGGCTGTGTCGGCTGGCGAAACCACGCGTCACGCGTGATAGTAGTTCGTTGATGACTTCAGACTCCCTACGGCTGTTTGTGCTGCTCACCCACGGGTCACTCGTGACAGCAGTTCGTTGATGATTTATGACTTCCTAGGAAGAGAGTGGGCTGTCGAATCCAGGCGTCACCCGTGAGAGGAGTTCGTTGATGATTTGTGACTCCATGGACCTGTGTGGGCTGTCTAATCCACGCGTCACCCGTAACAGCAGTTAGTTAATGATTTTTAACTCCGTTGGGCCTGTGTGTGCTGTCGAATCCACGCGTCACCCGTGACAGCAGTTCGTTGGTGATTTCTGACTCCCTAGGGGCTGTCTGGGCTGTCCAATCCACGCGTCACACGTGACAGCAGTTCTTTGTTGATTTCTGACTCCCTAGGGGCTGTCTGTGCTGTCTAATCCACGGGTCACTCGTGACACTAGTTCGTTGATGATTTATGACTCCCTAGTGGTTGTCTAGGCTGTCGAATCCACGCGTCAGCCGTGATAGCAGTTCGTTGTTGATTTTTGACTTCGTAGGGCCTGTGTGGGGTGTCGAATCCACGCGTCACCCGTGACAGATGTTCGTTGATGATTTATGACTCCCTACGGGCTGGCTCGGCTGTCGAATTCACGCGTCACCTGTGACAAAAGTTCGCTGATGATTTTTGACTTCGTAGGGCCTGTGTGGGGTGTCGATTCCACGCGTCACCGTGACAGGAGTTCGTCGATGATTTCTGACTACCTAGGGGCTGTCTAGGCTATCGAATCCACGCATCACCTGTGACAGCAGATCGGTGATGATTTATGACTCCATGGACCTGTATGGGCTGTCTAATCCACATGTCACCCGTGACAGCAGTTCGTTGATGATTTCAGACTCCCTAAGGGCTGTCTGTGCTGTCTCATCCACGGGTCACTTGTGATAGCAGTTCGTTGATGATTTATGACTTCCTAGGACGAGTGTGGGCTGTCGAATCCACGCGTCACCCTTGAGAGCAGTTCGTTGATGATTTTTGACTCCCTAAGGGCTGCCTGGGCTGTCGAATCCACGCGTCACTCTTTACAGCAGATCGTTGATGATTTATGACTCCATAGACCTGTGAGGGCTGTCTAATCCTCGCGTCACCCGTGACAGCAGTTCGTTGATGATTTTTGACTCCCTAGGGCTGTAAGTGCTGTCTAATCCACGGGCACTCGTTACAGCAGTTCGTTGATGATTTCTGACTCCGTAGGGGCTGTGTGGGCTGTCGAAACCACGCGCCACCCGTAACAGCAGTTCGTTGATGATTTCTGACTCCGATGGGGTTGTCTGTGGTATCTAATCCACGGGTCACTCATGACAGCAGTTCGTTGATGATTTATGATTCCCTTGGACCTGTGTGGGTGTCGAATCCACGCGTCACCCGTGAGAGCGGTTTGTTGATGATTTCTGACTCCCTAGGGGCTCTCTGGGCTGTCGAATCCACGTGTCACCCGTGACAGCAGGTCGTTGATGATTTCTAACTCCCTAGGGGCTGTCGAAACCACGCGTCACCCGTGACAGAAGTTCGTTGACGATTTATGACTCCATTAACCTGTGTGGGCTGTGTAATCCAGGCGTCACCCGTGACAGCAGTTCGTTGATGATTTTTGTCTTTGTAGGCCTGTATGGGCTGTCGAATCCACGCGTCACCCGTGATAGCAGTTTGTTTTTTATTTTTTACTCCCTAGGGGGCTATGTGGGCTTTCGAATCCACGCGTCACCCGTGACAGCAGTTCGTTGATGATTTCTGACTATCTAGGGGTTGTTCGGGGTGTCGAATCCACACGTCATCCGTTACAGCAGATCGTTGATGATTTCTGACTCCGTAGGGGCTGTGTTGGCTGTCGAAACCACGCGCCACCCGTAACAGCAGTTCATTGATGATTTCTGACTCCGATGGGGGTTGTCTGTGGTATTTAATCCACAGGTCACTCATGACAGCAGTTCGTTGATGATTTATGATTCCCTAGGACCTACTTGGGTGTCAAATCCACGCGTCACCCGTGAGAGCGGTTCGTTGATGATTTCTGACTCCCTAGAGGCTGTCTGGGCTGTGGAATCCATGTGTCACACGTTATAGCAGTTCATTGATGATTTCTGACTGCATAGGGCTGTCTGGGCTGTCGAATCCACGGGTCACCCGTGACAGGAGTTCGTTGATGATTTCTGACTATCTAGGGGCTGTCTAGGCTGTCGAATCCAAGCATCACCCGTGACAGCAGATCGGTTATGATTTATGACTCCATGGGCCTGTGTGTGCTGTCGAATCCACGCGTCACCCGCGACAGCAGTTCGTTGGTGATTTCTGACTCCCTAGGGGCTGTCTGTGCTGTCTAATCCACGGGTCACTCGTGACACTAGTTCGTTGATGATTTATGACTCCCTAGTGGCTGTCTAGGCTGCTGAATCCATGTGTCAAACGTTAGAGCAGTTCGTTGATGATTTTTGACTCCATAGGGCTGTCTGGGCTGTCGAATCCACGCGACACCCGTGACAGCAGTTCGTTCATGATTTTTGACTCCCTACGGGTTGGCTGGGCTGTCGAATCCACGTGTCACCCATGACAGCAGTTCGTTGATGATTTTTGACTTCGTAGGGCCTGTGTGGGGTGTCAAATCCACGCGTCACCCGTGACAGGAGTTCGTTGATGATTTCTGACTATCTAGGGGCTGTCTAGGCTATCGAATCCACGCGTCACCTGTGACAGCAGATCGGTGATGATTTATGACTCCATGGACCTGTATGGGCTGTCTAATCCACATGTCACCCGTGACAGCAGTTCGTTGATGATTTTTGACTCCGTAGGGCCTGTGTGGGTTGTCGAATACACGAGTCGCCCGTTACAGCAGGTCGTTGATGATTTCTGACTATCTAGGGGCTGTCTCAGCTGTCGAATCCACGCGTCACCTGTGACAGCAGATCGTAGATGATTTCTGACTCCGTAAGTGTTGTGTCGCCTAGCGAAACCACGCGTCACTCGTGACACTTGTTCGTTGATGATTTCAGACTCCCTAAAGGCTGTCTGTGCTATCTCATCCACGCGTCACCCGTGACAGCAGTTCGTTGATGATTTTTGACTCCGTTGGGCCTGTGTGGGCTGTCAAATCCATGCGTCACCCGTGACAGAAGTTCGTTGATGATTTTTGACTCCGTAGGGCCTGTGTTGGCTGTCGAATCCCGCGTCACCCGTGATAGGAGTTCGTTGATGATTTCTGACTATCTAGGGGCTGTCTAGGCTGTCGAATCCACGCGGCACCCGTGACAGCAGATCGTTGATGATTTATGACTCCATTGACCTGTGTGGGCTGTCTAATCCACGCGTCACCCATGACAGCAGTTCGTTGATGATTTTTGACTCCGTAGGGCCTGTGTGGGTTGTCGAATACACGCGTCACCCGTGACAGTAGGTCGTTGATGATTTCTTACTATCTAGGGCCTGTCTAGGTTGTCGAATCCACACGTCACCAGTGACAGCAGATGGTTGTTGATTTCTCACTCCGAAGGGGCTGTGTCGGCTGGCGAAACCACGCGTCACGCGTGACAATAGTTCGTTGATGATTTCAGACTCCCTACGGCTATCTATGCTGTCTCACCCACGGGTCACTCGTGACAGCAGTTTGTTGATGATTTATGACTTCCTAGGACGAGTGTGGGCTGTCGAATCCAGGCGTCACCCGTGAGAGGAGTTCATTGATGATTTCTGACTCCCTAGGGCTGTCTGTGCTATCTAATCCACGGGTCACTCATGACACTAGTTTGTTGATGATTTATGACTCCTTAGTGGTTGTCTAGGCTGTCGAATCCACGTGTCAGCCGTGATAGCAGTTCGTTGTTGATTTTTGACTTCGTAGGGCCTGTGTGGGGTGTCAAATCCACGCGTCACCCGTGATAGATGTTCGTTGATGATTTATGACTCCCTACGGGCTGGCTCGGCTGTCGAATTCAGGCATCACCTGTGACAGAAGTTCGCTGATGATTTTTGACTTCGTAGGGCCTGTGTGGGGTGTCGAATCCACGCGTCACCGTGACAGGAGTTCGTCGATGATTTTTGACTATCTAGGGGCTGTCTAGGCTATCGAATCCACGCATCACCTGTGACAGCAGATCGGTGATGATTTATGACTCCATGGACCTGTATGGGCTGTCTAATCCACATGTCACCCGTGACAGCAGTTCGTTGATGATTTCAGACTCCCTAAGGGCTGTCTGTGCTGTCTCATCCACGGGTCACTTGTGACAGCAGTTCGTTGATGATTTCTGACTCCCTAGGTGCTGTCGAATCCACGTTTCACCCGTGACAGCAGTTCGTTGATGATTTCAGACTCCCTAAGGGCTGTCTGTGCTGTCTCATCCACGGGTCACTTGTGACAGCAGTTCGTTGATGATTTATGACTTCCTAGGACGAGTGTGGGCTGTCGAATCCACGCGTCACCCTTGAGAGCAGTTCGTTGATGATTTTTGACTCCCTACGGGCTGGCTGGGCTGTCGAATCCACACGTCACCCGTCACATAAGTTCGTTGATCATTTTTGACTCCCTAAGGGCTGCCTGGGCTATCGAATCCACGCGTCACTCTTTACAGCAGATCGTTGATGATTTATGACTCCATAGACCTGTGAGGGCTGTCTAATCCTCGCGTCACCCGTGACAGCAGTTCGTTGATGATTTTTGACTCCCTAGGGCTGTAAGTGCTGTCTAATCCACGGGCACTCGTTACAGCAGTTCGTTGATGATTTCTGACTCCGTAGGGGCTGTGTGGGCTGTCGAAACCACGCGCCACCCGTAACAGCAGTTCGTTGATGATTTCTGACTCCGATGGGGTTGTCTGTGGTATCTAATCCACGGGTCACTCATGACAGCAGTTCGTTGATGATTTATGATTCCCTTGGACCTGTGTGGGTGTCGAATCCACGCGTCACCCGTGAGAGCGGTTTGTTGATGATTTCTGACTCCCTAGGGGCTCTCTGGGCTGTCGAATCCACGTGTCACCCGTGACAGCAGGTCGTTGATGATTTCTAACTCCCTAGGGGCTGTCGAAACCACGCGTCACCCGTGACAGAAGTTCGTTGACGATTTATGACTCCATTAACCTGTGTGGGCTGTGTAATCCAGGCGTCACCCGTGACAGCAGTTCGTTGATGATTTTTGTCTTTGTAGGCCTGTATGGGCTGTCGAATCCACGCGTCACCCATGACAGCAGTTCGTTTTTTATTTTTTACTCCCTAGGGGGCTATGTGGGCTTTCGAATCCACGCGTCACCCATGACAGCAGTTCGTTGATGATTTCTGACTATCTAGGGGCTGTCCGGGGTGTCGAATCCACACGTCATCCGTTACAGCAGATCATTGATGATTTCTGACTCCGTAGGGGCTGTGTGGGCTGTCGAAACCACGCGCCACCCGTAACAGCAGTTCGTTGATGATTTCTGACTCCGATGGGGGTTGTCTGTGGTATCTAATCCACGGGTCACTCATGACTCCAGTTCGTTGATGATTTATGATTCCCTAGGACCTGCTTGGGTGTCGAATCCACGCGTCACCCGTGAGAGCGGTTCGTTGATGATTTCTGACTCCCTAGGGGCTGTCTGGGCTGTCGAATCCACGAGTCACCCGTGACAGCAGTTCATTGGTCATTTCTGAGTACCTGGTGGGCTATGTGGGCTGTCGAATCCACGCGTCACTAGTGACAGCAGTTCGTTGATGATTTATGACTCCGTAGGGGCTGTGTGGGCTGTCGAATCCACGCGTCACACGTGACAGATGTTTATTGATGATTTATGACTCCATGGACCTGTGTGGGCTGTATAATCCAAGCGTCACCCGTGACAGTAGTTCGTTGGTCATTTCTGAGTCCCTAGTGGGCTCTATGGGGTGTCGAATCCAAGTGTCACCCGTGACAGCAGTTCATTGATGATTTATGACTCCCTAGAGGGCTATATGGGCTGTATGGGGTGTCGAATCCACGCGTCACATGTGACAACAGTTCGTTAATGACTTCTGACTCCGTAGGGGCTATGGGGGATGTGGAATCCACGCGTCACACGTGACAGCAGTTCGTTGATGATTTTTGACACTGTGAGGCCTGTGTGTGCTGTCGAATCCACGCGTTACCCGCGACAGCAGTTCGTTGATGTTTTGTGACTCCCTAGGACCTCTGTGGGTTGTCAAATCCACGCGTTACACGTGACAACATTTTGTTGATGATTTCTGACTCCGTAGAGGCTGTGTGGGCTATCGAATCCACACGTCACACGTGACAGATGTTTGTTGACGATTTATGACTCCATGGACCTGTGTGGGCTGTATAATCCAAGCGTCACCCGTGACAACAGTTCGTTGGTCATTTCTGAGTCCCTAGTGGGCTCTATGGGGTGTCGAATCCAAGCGTCACACGTGACAGCAGTTCGTTGATGATTTTTGACACTGTATGGCCTGTGTGGGCTGTCGAATCCATGAGTCACCCGTGACAGCAGTTCGTTGATGTTTTGTGACTCCCTAGGACCTGTGTGGGTTGTCAAAGCCACGCGTTACACGTGACAACATTTCGTTGATGATTTCTGACTCCGTAGCGGCTGTGTGGGCTGTCAAATCCACACGTCACACGTGACAGATGTTTGTTGACGATTTATGACTCCATGGAGCTGTGTGGGCTGTATAATCCAAGCGTCACTCGTGACAGCAGTTCGTTGGTCATTTCTGAGTCCCTAGTGGGCTCTGTGGGGTGTCGAATCCAAGCGTCACACGTGACAGCAGTTCGTTGATGATTTTTGACACTGTATGGCCTGTGTGGGCTGTCGAATCCACGCGTCACCCGTGACAGCAGTTCGTTGATATTTTATGACTCCCTAGGACCTGTGTGGGTTGTGAAATCCACGCGTTACACGTGACAGCATTTCGTTGATGATTTCTGACTCCGTAGAGGCTGTGTGGGCTGTCGAATCCACACGTCACACGTGACAGATGTTTGTTGACGATTTATGACTCCATAGACCTGTGTGGGCTGTATAATCCAAGCGTCACCCGTGACAGCAGTTCGTTGGTCATTTCTGAGTCCCTAGTAGGCTCTGTGGGGTATCGAATCCAAGCGTCACCCGTGACAACAGTTCGTTGATGATTTATGACTCCCTAGGGGGCTGTGTGGGCTGTCGAATCCACGTGTCACACGTGACAGCAGTTCGTTAATGACTTCTGACTCCGTTGGGGTGTGTGGGCTGTCGAATCCACGCTTCACCCGTGACAGCAGTTCGTTGATCTTTTATGACTCCCTAGGGGCTGTCGAATCCACGCGTCACCCGTGATAGCAGTTCGTTGATGATTTGTGACTCCCTAGGGGCTGTCTGGGCTGTCGAATCCACGCGTCACCCGTGACAGCAGTTCGTTGGTCATTTCTGAGTACCTGGTGGGCTATGTGGGCTGTCGAATCCATGCGTCACTAGTGACAGCAGTTCGTTGATGATTTATGACTCCGTAGGGGCTGTGTGGGCTGTCGAATCCACGCGTCACACGTGACAGATGTTTATTGATGATTTATGACTCCACGGACCTGTGTGGGCTGTATAATCCAAGCGTCACCCGTGACAGTAGTTCGTTGGTCATTTCTGAGTCCCTAGTGGGCTCTATGGGGTGTCGAATCCAAGTGTCACCCGTGACAGCAGTTCATTGATGATTTATGACTCCCTAGAGGGCTATATGGGCTGTATGGGGTGTCGAATCCACGCGTCACATGTGACAACAGTTCGTTAATGACTTCTGACTCCGTAGGGGCTATGGGGGATGTGGAATCCACGCGTCACACGTGACAGCAGTTCGTTGATGATTTTTGACACTATGAGGCCTGTGTGTGCTGTCGAATCCACGCGTTACCCGTGACAGCAGTTCGTTGATGTTTTGTGACTCCCTAGGACCTCTGTGGGTTGTCAAATCCACGCGTTACACGTGACAACATTTTGTTGATGATTTCTGACTTCGTAGAGGCTGTGTGGGCTATCGAATCCACACGTCACACGTGACAGATGTTTGTTGACGATTTATGACTCCATGGAGCTGTGTGGGCTGTATAATCCAAGCGTCACCCGTGACAGCAGTTCGTTGGTCATTTCTGAGTCCCTAGTGGGCTCTGTGGGGTGTCGAATCCAAGCGTCACACGTGACAGCAGTTCGTTGATGATTTTTGACAATGTAGGGCCTGTGTGGGATGTCGAATCCATGAGTCACCCGTGACAGCAGTTCGTTGATGTTTTGTGACTCCCTAGGACCTGTGTGGGTTGTCAAATCCACGCGTTACACGTGACAACATTTTGTTGATGATTTCTGACTCCGTAGAGGCTGTGTGGGCTATCGAATCCACACGTCACACGTGACAGATGTTTGTTGACGATTTATGACTCCATGGACCTGTGTGGGCTGTATAATCCAAGCGTCACCCGTGACAACAGTTCGTTGGTCATTTCTGAGTCCCTAGTGGGCTCTGTGGGGTGTCGAATCCAAGCATCACACGTGACAGCAGTTCGTTGATGATTTTTGACAATGTAGGGCCTGTGTGGGCTGTCGAATCCATGCGTCACTGGTGACAGATGTTCGTTGATGATTTATGGCTCCATGGACCTGTGTGGGTTGTCGAAACCACGCGTCACCCGTGACAGAAGTTCGTTGACGATTTATGACTCCATTGACTTGTGTAGGCTGTCAAATCCACGCGTCACCCGTGATAGCAGGTCGTTGATGATTTCTGACTCCCTAGGTGCTGTAAGGGCTGTCGAAACCACGCGTCACCCGTGACAGAAGTTCGCTGATGATTTACGACTCCATTGACTAGTGTGGGCTGTGTAATCCATGCGTCACCCGTGACAGTAGTTGGTTGATGATTTTTGACTCTGTAGGCCTGTGTGGGCTGTCGAATCCACGCGTCACCCGTGACAGCAGTTCGTTGTTTATTTTTGACTCCCTAGCGGGCTATGTGGGCTTTCGAATCCACGCGTCACCCTGGACAGCAGTTCGTTGATGATTTCTGACTATCTAGGGGCTGTGCGGGCTGTCGAATCCACACGTCACCCGTTACAGCAGATCGTTGATGATTTCTGACTCCGTAGTGGCTGTGTGGGCTGTCGAAACCACGTGTCACCCATAACAACAGTTCGTTGATGATTTCTGACTCCCATGAGGCTGTCTGTGGTATCTAATCCACGGGTCACTCCTGACAGCAGTTCATTGATGATTTATGAGTCCCTAGGACCTGTGTGGGTGTCGAATCCACGCGTCACCCGTGAGAGCGGTTCGTTGATGATTTCTGACTCCCTAGGGGTGTTTATGCTGTCTCATCCACGGGTCACTCGCGACAGCAGTTCGTTGGCGATTTATGACTCCATGGACCTGTGTGGGCTGTATAATCCAAGCATCACCCGTGACAGCAGTTCGTTGGTCATTTCTGAGTCCTTAGTGGGCTTTGTGGGGTGTCGAATCCAAGCATCACCCGTGACAGCAGTTCGTTGATGATTTCTGACTATCTAGGGGCTGTGCGGGCTGTTGAATCCACACGTCACCCGTTACAGCAGATCGTTGATGATTTCTGACTCCGTAGTGGCTGTGTGGGCTGTCGAAACCACGCGTCACCCGTAACAGCAGTTCGTTGATGATTTCTGACTCCCATGAGGCTGTCTGTGGTATCTAATCCACGGGTCACTCCTGACAGCAGTTTGTTGATGATTTATGAGTCCCTAGGACCTGTGTGGGTGTCGAATCCACGCGTCACCCGTGAGAGCGGTTCGTTGATGATTTCTGACTCCCTAGGGGTGTCTATGCTGTCTCATCCACGGGTCACTCGCGACAGTAGTTCGTTGATGATTTATGACTCCATGGACCTGTGTGGGCTGTCAAATCCACGCGTCACCCGTGACAAAAGTTCGTTGATGATTTATGACTCCATTGACCTGTGTGGGCTTTCAAATCCACGCGTCACCCGTGACAGCAGTTCGTTGGTCATTTCTGACTCCCTAGGGGCTGTCTGGGCTGTCGAATCCACGTGTCACCCGTGACAGAAGTTCGTTGATGATTTATGACTCCATTGACTTGTGTGGGCTGTGTAATTCACGCGTCACCCATGATAGCAGATCGTTGGTCATTTCTGTTTCCCTTGTGGGCTCTGTGGGGTGTCAACTTCCATGCGTCACTAGTGAGAGCAGTTCGTTGATAATTTCTGAGTCCCTAGGGGGTTGTGTGGGCTTTCGAATCCACGCGTCACCCGTGACAGCAGTTCGTTGATGATTTCTGACTATCTAGGGGTTGTCCGGGCTGTCGAATCCACACGTCACCCATTACAGCAGATCGTTGATGATTTCTGACTCCGTACGGGCTGTGTGGGCTGTCGAAACCACACGTCACCCGTCACGGCAGTTCGTTGATGATTTCTGACTCCTTTGGGGCTGTCTATGGTATCTAATCCACGGGTCACTCATGACAGCAGTTCGTTGATGATTTATCATTCCTTAGGACCTGTGTGGTTGTCGAACCCACGCGTCACCCGTGAGAGAGGTTCGTTGATGATTTCTGACTACCTAGGACATGTGTGGGTCGAATCCAGGCGTCACCCGTGAGAGCGGTTCGTTGATGATTTCTGACTCCGTAGGGGCTGTGTGGGCTGTCTAATCGACGCGTCACCCGTGCCAGTAGTTCGTTGATGATTTATGACTCCCTAGGACCTGTGTGGGGTGTCTAATCCACGCGTCACACTTGACAGCAGTTCGTTAATGATTTCTGACTCTGTAGGGGCTGTGTGGGCTGTCGAATCCACGCGTCACCCGTGACAGCAGTTCGTTGATGATTTATGACTCCCTACGACCTGTGTGGGCTGTCCAATCCATGCGTCACCCGTGATAGCAGTTCGTTGATGATTTCTGACTCACTAGGGGCTGTCTAGCTATCGAATCCACGCGTCCCCGTGACAGAAGTTCGTTGACAATTTATGACTCCATTGACCTATGTGGGCTGACAAATCCACGCGTCACCCGTGAAAGAAGTTCGTTGGTCATTTCTGTTTCCTTAGTGGGCTCTGTGGGGTGTCGAATACATGCGTCACTAGTGACAACAGTTCGTTGATGATTTGGGACTCCCTAGGGGGCTGGGTGGGGTGTCGAATCCACGCGTCACACGTCACAGATGTTCGTTGATGATTTCTGACTATCTAGGGGCTGCCTGGGCTGTCGAATCCATGCGTCACCCCTGATAGCAGATCTTGATGATTTCTGCCTCCGTAGGCGCTGTGTGGGCTGTCGAAACCACGCGTCACCCGTGACAGGAGTTCGTTGATGATTTCTGACTCCCTAGGGGCTGTCTGTGCTGTCTCATCCACGGGTCACTCGTGACAGCATTTCGTTGATGATTTATGACTCCCTAGGACATGTGTGGGTCGAATCCAGGCATCACTCGTGAGAGCGGTTCTTTGATGATTTCTGACTCCGTAGAGGCTGTGTGGGCTGTCGAATCCACGCGTCACCCGTGACAGCAGTTCGTTGATGATTTATGACTCGCTAGGACATGTGTGGGGTGTCGAATCCACGCGTCACCCGTCATAGCAGTTCGTTGCTGATTTCTGACTCCCTAGGGGCTGTCAAATCCACGCGTCACCCGTGACAGAAGTTCGTTGATGATTTATGACTCCATGGACGTGTGTGGGCTGTCTAATCCACGCGTCACCCGTGACAGCAGTTCGTTGGTCATTTCTGAGTCCCTGGTGGGCTCTATAGGGTGTCGAATCCACGCGTCACCCGTAGAAGCAGTTCGTTGGTCATTTATGTTTCCTTTGTGGGCTCTATGGGGTGTCGAATCCACGCGTCACTAGTGGCAGCAGTTTGTTGATGATTTGGGACTCCCTAGGGGGCTGTGTGGGCTGTCGAATCCACGCGTCACACGTGAGAGCAGTTTGTTGATGATTTCTGACTCCCTAGGGCTGTCTGGGCTGTCTAATCCATGGATCACTTGTGACAGCAGATTGTTGATGATTTCTGACTCCGTAGGGGCTGTCGAAACCACGCGTCACCCATGACAGCAGTTCGTTGGTCATTTCTGACTCCTTAGGGGCTGTCTAGGCTGTCGAATCCACGCGTCACCCGTGACTGAAGTTCGTTGATGATTTATGACTCCATTGATCTGTGTCATCCACACGTCATTCGTGACAGCAGTTCGTTGGTCATTTCTGAGTCCCTGATGGGCTCTATGGGGTGTCGAATCCACGCGTCATCCGTGGAAGCAGTTCGTTGGTCATTTCTGTTTCCCTGGTGGGCTCTGTGGGGTGTCGAAGCCACGTGTCACTAGTGACAGCAGTTTGTTGATGATTTGGGACTCCCTAGGGTGTTGTGTGGGGTGTCGAATCCACCCATCACCCGTGACAGCAGTTCGTTGGTCATTTCTGAGTCCCTAGGGGGCTGCGTGGTCTCACTAATCCACGGGTCACGCTTGACAGCAGTTCGTTGATGATTTCTGACTCCGTAAGGGCTGTCTGTACTGTCTAATCCACGGGTCACTCATGACAGCAGTTCGTTAATGATTTATGACTCCCTAGGACCTGTGTGGGTTGTCGAATCCACCCGTCACCCGTGGAAGCAGTTCGTTGGTCATTTCTGTTTCCTTTTTTAGCTCTGTGGGGTGTCGAATCCACTCGTCACCCGTGACAGCAGTTTGTTGATGATTTCTGACTATCTAGGGGCTGCCTGGGCTGTCGAATCCACGTGTCACCCGTGACAGCAGATCGTTGATGATTTCTGACTCCGTAGGGGCTGTGTGGGCTGTCGAAACCACGCGTCACCCGTGACAGCAGTTCGTTGGTCATTTCTGACTCCCTAGGGGCTGTCTGGGCTGTCGAATCCACGCGTCACCCATGACAGAAGTTCGTTGACGATTTATGACTCCATTGACCTGTGTCATCCACGCGTCATTCGTGACAGCAGTTCGTTGGTCATTTTTGAGTCCCTGGTGGGCTCTGTGGGGTGTCGAATCCACGCGTCACCCATGGAAGCAGTTCGTTGGTCATTTCTGTTTCCCGTGTGGGCTCTGTGAGGTGTCGAAGCCACGCGTCACTAGTGACAGCAGTTCGTTGATGATTTGGGACTCCCTAGGGTGCTGTGTGGGGTGTCGAATCCACGCGTCACCCGTGACAGCAGTTCGTTGGTCATTTCTGAGTCCCTAGGGGGCTGCGTGGTGTGACTAATCCACGGGTCACGCTTGACAGCAGTTCGTTGATGATTTCTGACTCCGTAAGGGCTGTCTGTACTGTCTAATCCACGGGTCACTCGTGACAGCAGTTCGTTAATGATTTATGACTCCCTAGGACCTGTGTGGGTTGTCGAATCCACCCGTCACCCGTGGAAGCAGTTCGTTGGTCATTTCTGTTTCCCTTGTTGGCTCTGTGGGGTGTCGAATCCACGCGTCACGAGTGACAGCAGTTCATTGATGATTTGGGACTCCTAGGGGGCTGTGTGGGCTGTCGAATCCACGCGTCACCCGTAAAAGCATTTCGTTGATGATTTCTGACTATCTAGGGGCTGCCTGGGCTGTCGAATCCACGCGTCACCCTTGACAGCAGTTTGGTGATTATTTTTGACATCGTAGGGCCTGTGTTGCCTGTCAGTGTCGAATCCACTCGTCACCCGTGATAGCAGTTCGTTGATGATTTCTGACTATCTAGGGGCTGCCTGGGCTGTCGAATCCACGCGTCACCCGTGACAGCAGTTCGTTGATGATTTTTGACTCTGTAGGGCCTGTGTGGGCTGTCGAATCCACTCGTCACTTGTGACAGCAGTTCGTTGTTTATTTTTGACTCCCTAGGGGGCTGTGTGGGGTGTCGAATCCACTCGTCACCCATGACAGCAGTTCGTTGATGATTTCTGACTATCTAGGGGCTGCCTGGGCTGTCGAATCCATGCGTCACCCGTGACAGCAGATCGTTGATGATTTCTGACTCCGTAGGGGCTGTGTGGGCTGTCGAAACCACGCGTCACCCATGACAGCAGTTCGTTGATGATTTCTGACTATCTAGGGGCTGCCTGGGCTGTCGAATCCATGCGTCACCCGTGACAGCAGATCGTTGATGATTTCTGACTCCGTAGGGGCTGTGTGGGCTGTCGAAACCACGCGTCACCCGTGACAGCAGTTCGTTGATGAATTCTGACTACCTAGGGGCTGCCTGTGCTGTCGAATCCACGTGTCACCCGTGACATCAGATCGTTGATGATTTATGACTCCCTAGGGGCTGTCTGTGCTGTCTAATCCACGGGTCACTCGTGATAGCAATTCGTTGATGATTTATGACTCCCTAGGGGCTGTCTGTGCTGTCTAATCCACGGGTCACTCGTGACAGCAGTTCCTTGATGATTTATGACTCCCTAGGGGCTGTCGAATCCACGCGTCACCCGTGACAGAAGTTTGTTGATGATTTATGACTCCATGGACGTGTGTGGGCTGTCAAATCCATGCGTCACCCGTGATAGCAGTTCGTTGGTCATTTCTGAGTACCTGGTGGGCTCTGTGGGGTGTCGAATCCACGCGTCACTAGTGACAGCAGTTCATTGATGATTTGGGACTCCCTAGGGGGCTGTGTGGGGTGTCGAATCCACGCGTCACACGTGACAGCAGTTCTTTGATGATTTCTGACTCCGTAGGGGCTGTGTGGGCTGTCAAAACCACGCGTCACCCATGACAGCAGTTCGTTGATGATTTGTGACTCCCTAGGGTTGTCTGGGGTGTCGAATCCACGCGTCACTAGTGACAGTAGTTCGTTGATGATTTGGGACTCCCTAGGGGGCTGTGTGGGCTGTCGAATCCACTCGTCACCTGTGACAGCAGTTCGTTGGTCATTTCTGAGTCCCTAGGGGGTTGCCTGGGCTGTCGAATCCACGCGTCCCCCATGACAGCAGATCGTTGATGATTTCTGACTCTGTAGGGGCTGTGTGGCTGTCGAAACCACGCGTCACCCGTGACAGCAGTTCGTTGATGATTTCTGATTCCCTAGGGACCGTTTGTGCTGTCTCATCAACGGGTCACTCATGACAGCAGTTCGTTGATGATTTATGACTCCCTAGGACCTGTGTGTGTCGAATCCAGGCTTCACCCGTGAGAGCGGTTTGTTGAGGATTTCTGACAACGTAGGGGCTGTGTGGGCTGTCAAAACCACGCGTCACCCGTGACAGCAGTTCGTTGATGATTTATGATTCGCTAGGACCTTTGTGGGATGTCAAATCCATGCGTCACCCATCACAGCAGTTCGTTGATGATTTCTGACTCTTAAGGGGCTGTCTAGGCTGTGGAATCCACGCGTCACCCGTGACAGAAGTTTGTTGACGATTTATGACTCTATTGACCTGTGTGGGCTGTCAAATCCACGCTTCACCCGTGATAGAAGAAATTGAATGAATCTTAATGTCTATCTTTTCATTTTCTTCATGAATGTTTTATTATTGCAAAGAAATTTTAGAAATCATTTAGGTAATGTTATAATCTTGAATTTTTATGCACAAACCTTAGTTTTGGTAT
>Ga0325404_1003857_pt1 | contig 16014 bp, 11 predicted proteins | sample PopdelMetagenome_18_FD_205664 | JGI IMG/M metagenome (GOLD analysis project Ga0325404, IMG submission 205664) | Populus deltoides microbial communities from Bellville, Georgia, United States - Xylem-Control-R1 | ecosystem: Host-associated > Plants > Phyllosphere > Stem > Wood/Secondary xylem... | reverse complement strand
ACTGATCAGATTTAACTGCTTGTATCTTATTTTAGCCCAATCAGATTCCCTAAGTTTTGATTCCACCAGTACCCTTAAAGATAAGATTTATACTTCTAGCAACATGATTGCTTCTAGCCTGTAAACCAATGAATAAGATATAGCTCTTGTAGACGTCTTTATTACTGTGCAATATGCATGCAGAGCAAAAGGAAGCATTTTATGTTAGTCCTTGTACGTGACTATCATTTTATGCATAAACTTCTTGATATTCTTATTGGCTGCTTCTACAATACCGTTCATCTTTGGCTTATATGGAGATGAGTTTGAGTGCTTGATTTTCCATTATGCGCAAAGCTCCACTATCATTCTTCCATTGGGAAGGGGATTTAGTAAAAGGTCGGCCTATGTTAAGCAAGAATTAAGGGGGTAAACCAGCCTACTCTAGGGAGGATTTGGGAAGGGGAAAACTGGTCCTAGATTAATCAAAGGAGAAATAAGAACAAGGTAAACCAACCCTCCAAACAACCCATCACATTTATTAGTAATATAAATACAAGAGGGAGAAAAAGAGATGACTTTTCCTCTTCCCCAAAAGCCGGCAATAAACATTGCTGCAACAACAATCTCTTCCCAAAGAAAAAACTAAACCAAACCAGTTTGCATGTCTTTTCTTGAGTGTTGAGTGAAGGCAAAGCTAGAGAAAATAAGAATAACTAAAAACATGGAAGAAGAGGGAAACCAGAAGGCCAACTGGAACAACAGAAGAAGGATAGAAGAAAACTGTAAGGAGAAGAAGAACAAAATCACCAAAGACCTTTCCTAAGATTGTTAAAATCATAAGGTAAGTGTAACATCACCCCCTTGGCTGGTTGTTACCCTAAATTTTAGAAAAAACAGGAAAAGAAACCTCAAAATGGGAGATTAAAGCTCTTACATTTTAACTCAAAACTAAGCAACTAAGTTTGAAGAGCCTAAGTAGAATAATGAATGAATGAACACAAGTGCATATTCTTACAAAAGAAAAATGAATGAACATGAATGATTTTGAATGTGTAGACCTAAAGGAGGGTCGACCAAGTTGAAGGGATGATTAGATTGTGTAATGAAATGATGAAATTCATGAATGATGATCTTGTTAAACTCCTAGGAATATACTTTAACCAAAACATAATTCATGCTTGCACTAATGTCTTGATTTTTTGCATTTATGATAGAAGAACTTGTGTGAAAATGAAATGAAGTGATGGTATGTGTGGAATTGTGATGTTGTTAAGCCTTTAAAGGCATGCTGGAGTTGAAACAAAAGTTATACCATGTTAATGATTTGATTTTATTTGTGTGATGAATGAACATGTATAATTATGAACCAAGTGGATGGATATGTGTTATGAACTGTTATTATGAATATACTTGCGATAAAATATGATGCATTACATATATAAATTAGAGAGAAATAGGTAACAATGTTTCGGCCATAGGAAATGAGAGAACCATTAAAGGACTTGCCATGACAAACACCTTAGGGGAAACAAGTCTTAGATCACGAGTAAACCCTTGTGTATTATGAAATTACTATTGGTTGTTTTGACGTATTGTCATGATATAATTGAAAACATAAAATGTATGATTATGGCAACTCTAAATGTCGGTCTTGAAGTGTTAGCTAGGAAAGCATTTGAAAAATATACATGTTGAGACTTGGTTGCATATTACTTGATAACTTGTGATGAATTGAATGTGAATTGGAATGTCCTATGTCCAACTAAGTTCGAGGTACGTCGGTAAAGGGGAAGGCTTCACGTAGACCTTATGCCTAGCCAATGGGGAAAGAAGTAAAACCAGAAATGACTCAATTGTTGCTGATAATTTCTGAATCGATAGCGATATAGATTGCGTTGATGATTTATGGGTCGGCAGCGACTCAGTTTTCATCAATAATTTCTAAGTTAACAATAAATCATATGTATTGACGATTCCATACATCAGCCATGAAGTAGTTTCACTAATGATTCTGTGTTATCAACGACCTAGTTGTCAATGACGAATTCTGAATCTCATGTGTCATCCGTGAACCAGTTTCGCTAACGATTCTGTGTTACTAGCGAACTAGTTATCGTGATGAATTTTAGCTTCATGCGTTCACCATGAACCGATTTCACTAACAATTATGTGTTACCAGCGACCTAATTATCGCTGATGAATTCTGAGTGTCATGCGTTAGCCGTGAATTAGTTTCATTGACGATTCTATGTTACCAGCGACCTAATTATCGCTGATGAATTTTGAGTTCCATGTGTCAGCTGTGAACCAGTTTCGCCGATGATTCTGTGTCACTAGCGATCCAGTTGTCGCTGACAAATTCTAAGTTCCATGCATTAACCGTGAACCATTTTTTATTGACAATTCTGTGTCACCAACGACCTAGTTTTCACTAATGATTTCTATATCACCAGCGACCTAGTTTTTGCTAATGACTTTCTATGACATCAACGACCTCGTTTCATTGATGAATTCAATATCAGAAATGATTTAATTCTTGTGATGATTTCATCATTGGTTTGACCTAATTCACTACAAAACTCAAGAATCAAACACTAGGACATGCAGGGATGACCCATGCTTAAAACTAAGAGAAGTGTCTTGATATGATGACGCTTATTGTATGATTATGTGATGTGCGAAACACTTGAATGTGAACATGTGTATTCTTGGGATATGTATGGTGATGGCTTATATGATTAATGAATGCAAATATGCTGATTAGTGGTCATTTGATGTGTCAGGTGGTGCGACTGGGATCAGACCTTCGACCAGACAAGGACACCCTACGGGAGGAACAGGTAGGTGGTTTCCACCCTCTTCTAGCATAATATTAATTCTCCAAAATGACTTCATTATGAAAGATCTATTATTGCGTTATAGTGAATATTAAACTGTCCATAGAATATTCGATTAAGTTTAATGATTAGCTTCGACTAATAGCATCATAGAAGAATGGTCGGGTTGAGTATGATGATTAGCTTTGACTAAGGATGTCCTAGAAGGATGGTCTGGATGAACATTATGATTAGTTTCAGCTAATGGCATTCTAAAAGGATGGACAAGTTGAATTTGATAATTAACTTTAGCTAATGGCATCCGAAATGGATAATCGGGTTTGAATTTTATGATTAGCTTTGGCTAATAGCATTTGAGATGGATGACCGGGATTGAATATTATGATTAGCTTCGGCTCATGGCATCTGAGATGGATGACCGAGTTTGGATATTATAATTAGCTTTGGCTAAAGGCATTCGAAATGGATGGTTGGGTTCGATGTGAGTTAACCTCGGCTATTAGCATCCAATAAGGGATGACCGGGTTTTGAGTAATGTGATTGACTGTGTCTACTGATGTTAATAAAGGATGACCATGATAGGGCAAAATAATTAACTATGACTGATGAATTAACTCTAGTCCTTACCACTCCTATGAAGAGGTTGGGATACGTGAGTATAGATAATGTAGTTGATGAAATAATAAGGGTTGTATTATATATGAAAGGATTATATTCATTTAGGCTGTAAACGGAAAGTAACGATAATATTCTTTTAGTTAGTTATTGTTCTGTTTTAAATTGTTTATAATTCTTGTATTTATTTTGTACTGTAACAGGGATGTCACACTAACAAAGTGCGTAGGGAATCCCGTTCCATGGGTCCACATGTTTTGAAAAGAACTATGTATTAACATGTTTAAGTTATTATGTATATTGTATGAAAAAATATACTAGTTGTGTAATTGTCGTTCGATATTTTTGTATAAACCCGCAATGATAGCAATATTAGAATAGGAATGCAAACTTATGAATATATAAATATGATGTTGTGGTATGTGTATTGAGTACCTTTTATGGAGATGTTGATTTATGCAATCATATGTGCATTATGCTATTCTAATGAATGGGACCTAATTACTAATTCTCATAATGCTACTATGAGAAGCATCGAAAACATAATGGTTTACAAAAAAAAAATTATTTACCATTAATTTTGATCATTAAAGGATATGAAATTTCAAGTCTTTACATTCATCTTATCACTATACGCCTAACACTTCTAACATTTTCTGACATATTTTATGCAATCCCTTTCCATGGTCATCCAGAAATATCCCGATCTCTGTATTTGCCTAACCGTCATATGTCTACTAGCAAGAGTTGCACAAATCCCTTCATGAACATCTTAGAGTGCTTTTTTTTTTATTCTATCCTATCCAAACATCTCAATAATGTTCCATTGGATGATCTCTTGTATAAAGGTTTATTATGTCCCGTTCCTCTAGCATCGAGCTCGTCTACAGTGCAGTATAGGTAATTTGTTGCATAAATTGTTCTGACCACTTGCTCTATAGTCTTTTGGGCCATATCTTAGGGCACATATGTCTTGTTCATACTTTGGAGCGCATTGCGGTGGTGTTTGGAACACAAGATAAGAGACATTAGGGATATCCTGACAGGGGTTTTCTTCCAACTGCTTTACCACACTATACTCACTATGCTTCATCAGCTTTAGGAATTCACTGACTTCTTTCTCACTCACGAGTTTGTCTATTTCGAAATCTTCGATGACATCTACAATCTCTTTGTCTTTGGCTTTTCATTGCCTTTCTAGTTCTTCAAGCATAAAACACCTGTCACTTTGAGTTAATCCATTAATCTCGATCTAAAACATAAAAGCAGGACCCTTAATATTAAGAGAATTTTTATAATTATGAGACAATGCATTATAGTTCCTATTGTAGGTAATGGTAGGCCTTGTCAAGATGAGCTTTGGTGGACCGCTCTTGGTATGTTGAAGCCTATATATTTTTACTTTCTTCCTCTTAGAAACTTATCATGCCTATTGTCGCACTCAATATCGCGGCGGCCCTAAAAATAAATCTCAATTATATTATGGAAAAAGAACATATATCTGACATTTTGTTCTTTTAGGGGAAAATGTCTTGTTTGAGGAGTCGCCACCTAGTATTATGGTCACTAGGAACCCTAACTGGTCAACAGAAATTCTATGGCTCGGGATTGGTTACGTAAAAAGAAAGATATTATCACCCTTTAAACGTTCTGCCTGAGGCAGACTGCATTACTGGTTTTGTCTTAAATTGCTAAACATTTATTCGCTTATGCTATGATGATTGGTTTATAATATTCCTGACTCTGGCGCCAGTGAATATTCGAGCTCGAATAATTCCAACTCTGGCGTTGGTAAAAATTCAAAGCTACGAAAAAAAATTAGATCAATATTTTTTATTCCGTACTCTAGCACCAATGAATAAATAAATAAAAATAAATTTATTTTTACACATGCACATATTTTTTTTATTTTTCTAACTAAATAAAATAAAATACAACGAATAAAAATAATATAAATTTAAACCAGTATTTTTATTCCTGACTCTGGCGTCAGTGAATAAACCAATAAATTTACATTATTTTTATTCATGCATACATATTTTTTTATTGTTTTTTATTTTTTCTATTTTTTCTATTTTCATTTTTTTGGGCTGGATCCAGCCGGCCCATGGGGCTAGGCTGGGCTGGACCCAGCCGGCTCAGCCTGGTCACTGGCCCAAGCCAGTGACCCGGCTAGGCAAAGGCATGCACCACGCGTGCGTGCCAAAGTTAATTAAATCCAAGTTGCAGTGACTTCACAATGAAAAATGGAAAAGAAGGGAACGAAGACAAACTTACCCGATTTGCAGACGTTACTGGAGGCGATGAAGACGATGGGGATGTTAATGTTGGTCTCTGTGTCTCTTGCTTGCGTTTTCCTTTTGTTTCCCCTGTCTTTCTGTTTTGAACTTCTTCCTTTGCTTTTAACTCTGCTTGTCGCCCTGATTATTAAGATGAAAGGACGAAGACGATGATGAAATGCTGGTTCTTTCCTATGTATCTTTTTTTGTTTCAACTCATGTTTCCTTCGGTTTATTCCCTTTTCCAGTTCTTCCCCCTGTTCCTTTTTTCTTCTGGTCACTCTCTAAATACTCTGTCCATCCCCTGTTTTTCTTCTTCTTTTTCTCTATTTTTTTTATTTGTATGTTATGCTTGAATTCTGGGACTAAACCAAAGCTGGGTTTAGCTCTCCGTTTTCTTCCTTTTGTTCACTCTGCTACTGGTTTTTTTTGCTTTTGTTCTCTCGTTCCGCGGTTCCTTTCCCTCCAGTTTTGTTCTGTTTTTTTCTTTGCCCTCCGATCTGCTCTTCACCCCCCCCATTGTAATTCCTCCTCTCCTTTTATAAGACCAAAATCGGTGGTAACAGCCAGCCCTGCAACCGACCCTTTAGGCACCATCAATGATGAAACGTAAGCGGTGGCTGCCAATGGATGAAACGTCTCTGCCATTAATGGCGGAGCCGTTGCTAAGGAAGAAGACGGTGAATAGTCAATGCGAAACGACTCTGTTTTCCAGTTCTAAAGGTTGCTTTCAATTTAATCCTTGTAATTCTTGTACTTTTGTAATCAAGCCCCTAGTTAAAATGTAGTTGGATCCTTTCATTTCCGAGCCATTTTCAAGCTGGTCCTTGAATTTTAATTTTTGCAATTTAGACCCCAATTAAACTCCAAACTTTGATATTTCTTCAATTAAGTCCCTGATTTCATTAATTTAATTAAATCCAAAGTCCAATTAAGTCTAAAACTTATCAATTCTCCAATTAAAACCTTGATTGGATTAATTAAATTAATTTCAAGCTTAATTAAGTCTCAAAACTTATCAATTCTCCAATTAAACCCTTAATTGGATTAATTAGATTAATTTCAAAGTTTAATTAAACCCCAAAACTTCCAATCATGTTGCCCTTAACCCAAATTTTTAATTCATTCTTCATTTATTTCATTTTTACTTGTTTTTTATCATTATTTTTTTTATCATCATTTTTTATCCTTTTCAGTAAATAAAATAATAATAATAAAAATAAAAATGGGCAAAATTTGGGTTATGACACCTATGACATCATCCTTTTCCTCCTTTTCTATTTGTAACAGATCATGTGTCATCATTTGTATCACCTTCTGGTGAAACTCTTCACATTCATCGATGTTATGTCCTATTGCTTTGTGGAACCTACAAAAAATGTCACTCTTTCTTGGATCTGATTCATTTTTTATTAGCAAATACCCAACTTGCACTAACATGTCATACAACCTATTTATAATTACCCTTAAAACCTTCCCTTTCTTTCTTCCAAACTCTATAACATTTACTCCCCCACTACTAAAAACATGATTAGGTAGGGGTTGAAATTGATGTTGGGGGTTTCTTCAAAGGTTATCTATCGTGCTTTAAATAATTGAAAGAACTTCGCCTTGAATGTTGAGCAAGTATCAATACTTTAGCTAGGGTTTCCGGCATGATACTTATAAGTTAGGTATGGTTCATATTAATTTGAGAAGGGAGGCTTTAGTCGTGGAAATGGAAGAGGAGCCACATGACATATGCTTAACAGTTTTATATATATATATTTCTCGTAAGGGCATAGGTATATTCAAGAGTTGTTCTTAGTTTCTTTGGTAGGCTTTCTTTGAATTGTTTCAGGCTTAGTTTTCTGGCAGTTTAGTGGGCTGATTTATCAAAAAAGGGTTATCAAAGTTAATATTGGATATTTGAGAAGACGGGGTTTGATAGCTTTGGGTTTGATAATTTCATTTACCTTTATACTCTTCTTCCACATTATTCACTTCAACATCCCTTTTCCTCTCAGTATACCCTTTCTTCTTAGTAGGTTTCGAAATTATACCAGCTCTTATTCATTGTTCTATTCTCTCAGCAATAACAACAACATCATAAAAATATTGGGCAAAGCTAACCATTAGATGCTTATAATATGAGGACTTGAAAGTATTAGCAAATAGAGTCACCATCTCCTTCTCTAACCAAAGGGATTATACATGCATTCTCTTATTTTTCCACCTATGAGCATACTCCCTTACGGTTTCCTTATTGTTATTCTTTATCACCATCAAGCTCGTCCAATCTGGAGCGATGACAATATTGAGCTTGTATTATTTCAAGAAAGCATCAGCTTCATTTCTTGATCCTCATGTTATCCAAGGTTATGTACCAACTTAACGTAAAATCGATCAAGCTATCTTGGAAGAAATGGACGAGCAACTTTTCATCACGTATGAATTCTGTCATTTTGTTGCAGTATGACCTCAAGTGCGTTTTAGGACATTCTAGTCTCGTATACTTGACAAATTCTGGCACCCTAAACTTCTTGGGCACTACCATATCTAGCATCAAGCATATCTCATCTATTCTAACTGGATCATAAACGTCAAATCCCTCAACAGCCCATAATTAATTTCTAATATTTTCTTGTATTGATTTATGGTCAACTCTCAACATCTTCAAGTTAACTTTCAAAATAGTTTTTATCATCCATTATTATCTCTTCAAGGTATGCTAACATTTTGTTTAATATTTTTCCTTATCAAGTCTTTTCTATAAAAATCCACCATAAAATCACAAAGAGAGGTAGATTAAGAGGTTAAAGAAGGATTTTGAGTGATTAAACAAGGAAAATTAAAAGAAAAATCAAGTTTTTGTGGGTGCCATCCAAGCTTTGATCTTCCATTTCATCTTATTTGGAAGGTAATATACCCTTTCAAACTTACTTTTTGTTGTGTTTTTGTTATTGTGGAAAGTTTGAGACTTTTAGTATAATTAGAAATTTATTTTATGTTGTGATGATGGGATGATTGTTGATTTGATGAGAAATTGGTGGCTAATTAGATGAATAAGTAACAGGTAAGGTTTCAATCTAAGAAAAAAATTGAAGAAAAATTATCCTTCCTTTTTTATAGGGTTTTGGCCAAAACAATAAATTGAAGAAGGAGAATTGTTAACATAAGATTTTGTTGGTGTGTGTTTGATTGACTATTTGATGAATATGTGAAGAATTAATTGAGAAAAATTAGAAAGAAAACATACCACCACCTAAATGGAAGCATTCAACCAAATGAAGAAAACTGGATGGATTGGTGTGTTTGAAGACATTGATAATTGAAAAGGGGTAGAATTGCAATGAATTAATTATAGGATGATTAATTGATAACTTGGTTTTAAAAATTTTAAGAAAAAAACATATACTTTTTTTTTGTGTTTCGAACCAAAAGGTAAATGAAGTGTATTGGATAAGTAAATTGTTTATGTATTGATTTCTTTTCCACAAATGAAGTTAATGTGATGATATGATGCATGGAAGTTGTGTAGTGTAATGAAATTTTTTTAAAAAATGTGTTTTGTTTAAATGGTGGAAAAAAACGAATGACTTAAGATAGAAAGAAAGGGAAATATTATAAAAGGAACTTGAGTTTTCTTGATTTCCAAACTCAAAGAGAATTCAAGACGTCTACCATTGAGTTGTTAAAATTTATAGGAGAGACTACTGAGGGGGTACCAAGATAGGATCCCACAGATAGAGCTCAAACGTCAGGCAGGTGCTTCAGACCTTATTAATTCTATACTATTTAAATATGTTAAAACATCATATTTAAATTATTTATTATTCAATTGTATTATTATCTAATATGATATTGTTACCCTGTTCTTGGCTGGATGACTAGTTCTTTGGTTTAAGGACTATTTACCCTGTTTTGGGCTAGATGACCAGTTCTTTGGTTTAAGGACTAGTGCCATGTTTTAGGATGTGAAACTAGATACCTTGAATAGGATTAGTGCCCTATTTCCGGACGGTGAGGATTTTACCTTGAATGAGGTCTAATTACCCAGGTCGGGGTAAAGGAATAAATCTTTTGGATGTTCAAGGGATTTATGTAATAAATGTGAAGAAAAGATGAATAGGAATTAAGTTAATTGTTAACTAAATTCCTAATTGATATGTATAGCTTAGTTTACTCGGTACAATATATTATATTGGATTGGAAAATTTTATGTTATATTAATTAATTACTTTATCGTATAGAATAATTTCATGATCCTTGCAGCTTCGCTGGGATTAGTAGACGACAAACCCTTGCATTTTTTATTTATAAGAATATTAATGATGTTGCATTCTACAAGTAATTTTTAGGAATGATAACATGGATGTAAATATTTTATTATAACTATAGTGCTAGGATTTTATGATGTTTGGGACTTAAATATTAATTAAATCCATGAATATCTAATGTAGATTTTAATTTGATAATGTTTGTGTTAAATTCCTAACGTAGTAGTTAAATGATACATAGTTTAATTTATAGGTGGTCATGTTCCAATTATTGTATGGATGATTCAATTGGAAAATTTCAAGTAGGAATTTTATATTGGCATAGCTTGATTTAAATGGCTTTTCAAAAAAACATTATTGAGAAATAAAAAATTATTAAACTTTTGTATGAGGATTAAATAATGTAACATAGGGATGTTACATTATGCTTTTTATATTTTAAAGATTTGAATATTTTATATTGATAAGTATATGTATGTAGTGAACTATAATGAAATGTGATAGATGTAATGTGTTGAGTTGTGATGTGATGAGTCCAGAATGATTGGACAATGAATGGAATGTGAATTGATTGAATATTGAAGTGTAACATGTTTTTAGTTGATAACTTGGGACCTCCTGATATAGAGGAGATTATATTGAAATTTCAGTAAATTTCCAAATCTAAAATTAATTATATATATATATATATATATATATATATATATATATATATATATATATATATATATAAACTTCACTCCTATTTTTTTTAGACAATGTGTATGGCTAAACATCCTTTTCCCTTACCAACGTGCTTAGGCATTGCATCCTCCTACCTTTATTTCCATCTTCTTTCCAAATCTAGGAGATGTTGGTGGTGACTAACACGATCCTCCTCCTCCTTATCACTAAGCTTGGATAACTTCTACTCTAAATTGTGTGCGTACCAATCATTATCAACTTGTCTTTTAAACCTAAATTCTTTGGCATGTACTTAAAGCATTACTTGTACAACATTAGACCCCAAGTCATTACCTTCAAGAAAATTCATATGGTATGTAAGACAACTATATACCTTACCATGAATTATATCTTTGGCTTGTCAAACTATGTTTTTTTTTCCCATTATATGTACCTTTTCCCATTACTAGTAATTGTGACCAACAATTGACTCTATCATGGTCAATAAGCCTTTATCTTTTGGAGCTCTCCCTTTCCAATGCCCCAACAGCCCAGAGAATAACCACTATTGTAATGGCTTTAGAGAATGGATTATCATCCATTTTTGTTGATATGAACCAAGTCAAGTTTGAATATAGCCTTAAAATGTTTGCTAACCAGTCTTGCGAGATAAGACATATTTCTCAAACTGTACATCTTAATGAATTGACAAATTGCAGGGAGATACTAGACACATGTAACTATATTTTGGTATTTGTTTAGGTCAAATGGACTTCAGAAACATATTATTTTAGAGGGTTGAAATTACTAGACAAATCTTGTCAAATCTGCTAGACTAGATCTTTGTACGCTGTTTGGACAAAGCTGGAATTAAATGTGGAATTTCACTGAGATTCAAGTTGGGCTAAAAACTATACATCACAAGCTTTCCAATAATATATGGAAGGCCTAGTAATTCATCCATACAAAAAAGAATGACGTGTTTTAAATTAGGACTGAAGATCTATTAAGAATATACGAAAATTAAATATTCGGCTACAGAGAAGAATTTTGGCATGAAGACTTTGTTTTTTTTTGTTTAAATAGAGGCATTATTTTCATTTCCCTAATAATTAATTAACCATAAGAGCAAAGAAAAAAATACCTTGGTTGATGTATGAAAGGTGTAAAATATATCAGAGTTAAAAATAGAGGCAACAAAATATAATATTATTTTATTTTATTTATTTATTTATTTTTGAATAATTATTTTTAATTTGATTTTTTTTTCATTAGACATTGTTTTGGGGTTTATTACATTATTGAACTTATGTTAGTTGATTACTAGTTTAGGCTCATTAGCTTGCAACCTAAAAAAGGTTCATTAAGGTTAGTTATAAGAGACTATATTATGTTTTTTTAGCTGTAAATTTTAGCAGTAAGTTGGAGAATAATTTCCTTTTAATTGTTTGTAACAAAACAACCTTTCTTTATAGAGACAAAGATCGTACACTGGCTTATCAAAGATTAATTGGCTTCGTGGTGTCATTTGCATACTTAGGGTTTTTAAATACAAGGTTGTCTTTGGGTCCAAGTTTTTTTCAAATATCTTTGGTTCTTAGGTACATGATTCCCCTGGGTCAAGGTTCTATCAAACTTGATTTTTAGCTTTCCATGTTATTATCTACTTCGTTGGGGATTACTTGACCATGTGATCAAGAGGTCCGCATCATTTATCTTCTGATATGAAAAATGGATATGTCTAGATTCCAAAACCTTCTAGATTTGATTTCTAAAGACTATATAACTATTTTTTTCATGTTTCTAAGAGTTATGGAACTTGCAGTATTGCTTCCCTTGACTTTATTAGCAATAAAGATCGTATGATTTCTAAGGAGCTTAATTTTCCTCTCACGCATCAATTGGTCAAGGATTTCTTCAGCTCTTTTAATGTCAAAATAGTATTTCTTGTCTTCAACTACTTATATAGCATTTATTTCCTTGCTACCAAGTTTAACAACCTTTTTAAGCTTCCTCAATGCCATGACCTTAAATGATCTCTCATCTTTTATTTCAGCGACCAATATGAGATATTGTTGAATTTCCTCAAACTCTTTATTGGAGGCTTCATCAATCCATGATACAACATTGTAGAGAGAGCTAATAGGGTAAGTTCCTCTTAATGGATTCTTATATGTTATTTTTGTTAACTTTGCAACATCATCCATGATATCTAATTATTTAGTTTCTATATACATTCCCTCTCTAACAGTAACTTTATGCACTAAGTCCCTCTAGCAGTATTAAACTTGGTGCTCTTTCAGTATTCTCCTTATTAATTGTATGCATATACGATGCATTTCACTACCAGAAAATCGATAAATACAAACGGAAATACTAAGGGAATATTTTCGTTGGTAAATTTCCGAGGGATTTTACCGTCGGAAATATTCCTTCGGTATATACCGAGGAAATTACAGTGGAAAAAAAATTAAAACAAAGCAAAAAAAATTATGACGTGTCATTTTTACCAACGAAATTACCGATGGAATTATTTTGTTGGTAAATTCGTTGGTAAACTATGAACATTGTTCATCATGTCAATTACAAAGGGAATCACCGACGGAATTTTCCGTTGGTATTTTCCAGAGAACTCCAGAACTATTCACTTTCCAATTGCACTGTTAATTGTTGTTCTTTACGGACAAAATCACCGACGGATTGAAAAGTCATCGGTGTTATTTGGCGGTTTTCTAAAAAAATTCAATTAATTTAAAATTTTCATTTAAATATTACAAACGGAGTCACCGACGAATTGAAAAATCATCGGTAATTGTTGGCGGTTTCTGAAAACGTTTTACGAAATTGAAAATTTAAATTAAATATTACTGATGAAATTACCGACGAAATAATTAAAAAATATTAATATTCAATTATCTATCAGTAAATCCGTCATTAACGCACCCCAATAAAAAGGTTAAATCCCCTTATTTCACAAGAGACAGACTCATTTCTTATTATTCTACTTCTTCTTCTTCTTCTTCTTCTTCTTCTTCACTATATGTAAAAAGTATCAATATCTATTTCTTTCTCTTCTTTTCTCTTCTCATCTCCTTTTTTCCTCCATGCTCGGGTATGTCTTCTTATTCTTTCTTCTTTTTTAAAATTAATATGCTTTATGAAAAAGAATTTCTCTCCTTAGCTTCACTTGCAACTACATTAAGGTAAGATTTTTTTTCTTCTTTTTTCATGATTTTTTTCACTATATTTTTTTAATTTTATTTTTAATTGTTTTTGTTCTTAATAATTGTATAAATGTTGTTGTGAGATTTTTTTTTCATATGAGATCAGTTTTTAGTTGATTTATTTATAGGATTTTTAAATTTTTAGCAATTGCAACTTCATTTTTTTCATATGAATTTTTTTAGTTGAATTTATTTTTTCATTTTATTTATTTGTTGCAAATTTGTTTGAGTTGATTTTCTTATTTTTTTTTTCCAAGCATTTTGAGTATACATTATAGAGTGTTGATTTATGTTAATTTAATTATTTTATAATTTTATAAAATGAATTTTTTTAAATGTTTTTAAATAATTACCGATGAAATTTCCGTCGATATATCCCTCGGTAAATCAATTGGTAATAAAAAAAATATCATTACCAACGCGTCTATTCCATCAGTAAATTCGTCGGTAATAATATTTTTTTATTACCAACGGATTTACCGACGGATAAAAAATTATCGATAAAAGATTTACCGACGGAGCATTTCTTTCGATGATTTCATTGGTAAATTAATTACCGATGGAATATGTGATTTCGTTGTAGTGTTTCTAGCAAATCAATAGACGTGTGAAATTAATTCTTCATATATAGTTTACTTCTTGATTTAATTAGTCGGAAAGATTACATGGAACCACCTTTCTGCTCAAGTATTGCATAATCTACTGAAAATCATGCCACTTAGCCGGATGATTATATAGTGTCTGCTAACATTTCGTAACAAAACCAAATTTCATAAATGTCATTTTCCTTTGCTTCCGCAGACGGCAGGCGTCATTCTCCTCAAGTCTGCAATGTGCAGGGCTTGCTTATTCATGGGGTGCCCTATCAATGCAGCAACAGTGAGAGAAATCAAAATTTCCCCATGTACTTTATAATTAAAAATCATGAGCAACATTCTCCTCTTGCGCAAGCTAGGGTGCATTGACCTTTCTTAGATAACAAAATAAACCCTAGAATTACACCACACTCTTTGCGGCGCATTCACAAGAGGACGTTTCACAACCTTTTACCACTTTTCCCGCGTCAACCCTTCCTTTTTGTCGCTTTTTAAGATCGGAGTCTTGCACCCCATTTGGCCTCCATCTCTCACCTAAGGATCCAAGACCAACTCTCTCATTATCAGAAATTAAAGAAGAAGACGACGACCAACTCTCTAACTATCAAAAAGAATAGAAGAAGAAGACCAACTCTCCCCCACTCAAATCCCTAAGCAATGCAACTCGTCAAGATAATCTTCATTATAGCTATAACAACGGCTTTCTCCATCGCTCTCACAATGAAAAGTGTTGTCGAAGTTGAAGAGAAACCACCATATGAGCATAGTATTGACACATCAACGACATTGTCACAAGGGCTCATCATGCATGATGAAAAGAAGCTAATGCCTTCAAAAAGGTTGAGTCGGTTCCTCACAGAAGAAAAAAACCCTAGAGCAGCTGACCACTGCTACAAAGACAATGAAATATGCCATATTCAGCAGGGTAAAAACCATAAATGTTGCAGCAACAAGTGCATGGACTTAAATACAGACAAACACAACTGCGGTTCATGCAAGAGAAAGTGTAAATACACAGAAGATTGTTGCAGAGGAGAGTGTGTACTGCTTTCTCTTGATAAGAGGCACTGCGGGAAGTGCAATAACCGGTGCCAGGACGGAGAGTTTTGCGTCTTTGGAATGTGTAATTATCCATAAGAAGGAATTGGGTTGAGGTTCGTTATTTATTCATAATACAATAATAAAATAAAATAAAATAAAAAAACCCACATTTGGGTGGTTCTCCCACGATTTATATTGCTAATTACTTCTTTTTATAATGTTGATAAAAAAACGAATATAATTTTTTTCAACCCTCCAGGATTTGTCTCTATGTAATACTACAATGAAATTTAAGTAACACGTATTTTTTTCCTTATCATTGATCGCAATTCACATAACTTTTGGGTTAACGACGTCGAAGGGGAAACATATAAGAATATATTTTTGAGTTAATATAATTCTATGAAATCATGAGTTCTGCTCATTGTTTTCTAAGTATAATTAAATCAGATTCAAGTGGTGTCGTTTTCTTGGGATCGTTAATCATATTTATTCAAATGCGAAGAAAATTAATTCAA
>Ga0325404_1003855_pt1 | contig 16022 bp, 7 predicted proteins | sample PopdelMetagenome_18_FD_205664 | JGI IMG/M metagenome (GOLD analysis project Ga0325404, IMG submission 205664) | Populus deltoides microbial communities from Bellville, Georgia, United States - Xylem-Control-R1 | ecosystem: Host-associated > Plants > Phyllosphere > Stem > Wood/Secondary xylem... | reverse complement strand
TATACAAATGAACTTTATTTTTCAAAATAAAAAATAATTTATTCTTGAATAATATTTTTGAAATGTTCGGCCTTGCGTGATATTTTTTAGGATGTGAGTTCATTCAATCAATTTTATTTATTTTTATTTTTTAGGTCATGAGTTTTTTAGGGTGTGCATTTATCTTTTATTGATTTAAATAAACAAGTTCAAAACACAATTGGGTAAATGTTTCATTTTGTGTGATTGAATATCTTGATCTATATTAATCTCTTAATTTTTTTTCAATTTGTCTTTTGACTATTGTTAACAATTTTTTTTTCATTTATCTACATAGATGGTTATCAATTTATTTAATTAGATACCTATATAGGTTTTTCAATTTACATTTTGAGTTTTTTATGTAAAAAATACGTCGAAGTAGCCTGCATACTTAATATTTTTGTTTTTCCATTCTTCATGTGCAATTAAAATATGTATTTGACCTTATAAAAGATGAAAAAAAAAAGAAAGTAGAAAGTGAAGAAACAAAATTTCAATTCAAGATCTCCATCCTTGCTATAAGAGAGTTATGTTAATTTTATTTTTAAAAGCATCAAAATAATTATACTGTTATAAAAAAATTAAAAAGACCAAAACACTCCTTAATAATATGCATTATAAAAAAATAATGCTTTTACGATCAATCGTTGTTTGAAACACGATTGGTTGTGTAGACAAATACAAATGTTTTTTTTATCTCATAAAAACTTGATGCCAAAATTGAAAAGACAAGCAAATAAAGAACTAAAAAAACCCAATTGGCCAACATTCAAAATTTCACATCCAAAAGAATAAAAATTTCAACATACTGTACTAAAATGAATCCCTTTAAAATATAATAGTAATACAAAAATGCACATAGTAAATAATATCATTAATATTCGATAACATAAATAAAAAACTAAAATACAGAGGAGTTAAAATATGGTAGCTCTAAGGTTATTTGCATTACAATCACTGAAAACTTTTGGCCTAGCTATTGTGGATAACATAATTTTTTTATATTTTTTGCACACTAAAATTATTAACTTATCTTTAAAAGCAAAAAATATTGAATTGAAATATAGAGGTTGTTTAGATTTTTTATTTTTTTAAAAGAATAATAAAATGATTGAATTCACCTTTTACAAAAACTTTAACTAGCATTACAGATATTTTATCTTCTTTTCATTATGTTATTATTATTATTATTACTATTATTAAGTTGAAAGAGAACAATTTCATAATTGAATAAATATAAATATTAGTAAAAAAAACAACTAACAAGTGCATAGCACGCATTAGTATGCAGATTGAAGTTACATCATTTATACGACACGTGTGGGGTGATTTGCAATCAAATAGTGGTTTTCAAGGCGATGTTCAACTAGTCTTGGTGCCCTCACTATTTCTGGATAACACATATAGCATACAAACCTCTGGTTTTGCATTGACGACCTGTTTTACTCGATTTTCATGCCTAAACTCTAAGTTTTTAAGCAAACTTTCATTTATTTTTCTTTCAGATTTAGTTCATGTTCTTTTGATTACTGTTTGTTTTATTTAAAATGATTTATAATTTTTTTTTAATTTTTCCCTCATTTATTTTTTTCACATGTTAGATTTGGTTATTATTCTTTTAATTACTATTTGTTTTGTTTTGTTTTGAATGCTTTTCTTATTTGAATTTATTTTTTAATCTAACCATTAACATTTAATTCATTTTATTTTTATATCAAATTTGGTCCTTACTATTTTGATTGTTATTTGTTTTACTTCGACAAATTTCTTAGATATAAATATTTTTTTATTTTATTTTTCAACATTAAATTGGTTGGGAATTGAGTTTTTTAGTTGAACCTGAGTCTAGAATTTTACAAGATACGAGTTTGAAAAATTAACCAAAATTTAAGAGATTTGCCCGAGTTTGCTTGTTTTTTACACCTTTTTTTATGCTCATATTTTTTCTGTTGCATCCAAGCATTTATTTATTTCTTAAATTTTATCTCTAATTATTTTATAACTTTTCAATTTGATTCTAAATTTAATCCAACCCGATGTCAATTAATATCCAACGAAGGCCTCACCAAGAAGAGAATAAATGAATGAAAAAGAAAGACATAGATTGTCCAAACGAGTCAGCTCATTTGTAGTCATGTTCATTACTCAAGTCATAGATTTTACGTGTTAACCCATGTCAATATAGTTTGTTGCCTTCCTTTTATTTCACTTCCTTGTTTTTTTTATGATCTAATCTTTTTACGTGTTAATCCATGTCAAAATGACTATGATGTAAGTATTTTTTTATAACTAGATCGCTATTTGACCAGGGTAAGCAGTTTGCTCTTGATTTGCTGAGTTGAATAAGTCATATTTTTTTTTTATATTTATTAACATATATGGTGATTGATTAATCTAATTAGATATATTAATTAATTTTTTATTTTCTTTTAAGTATTTTATTACATGCTTAAAAAAAACCACGCTCACATTTTTTTAATACAATAATTATCTTTTTATGCGGACATGGCGAAGCATGGATACTGGGCCTAGTAACCATCCAAGCTTGATAGAGAAAACCAATGCTCGTGACCACCTTCCCTCCATTTCCTCCGATGCCCCCTCCTCATCTTTTAATTTATAGACAACAAAAGGATATGGGCAATTAAAAAAAATATGAGATACAACATTGGGCAAATCCCAATTCCACCATTCTCAAATCAATCAACAATTATTGGAATTCCTTGGTGTTATTAAACGAGGCCAACATGTTAGTCTATGATTTCGATCATTAAAATTTATTTATTTATTTTAAATTGTGAAACTTCAAAAATTTATAATTTAAATATGCAAATATATAAATTCCCGTGTAAATGTAAAACTAAAAATGATAAGATCTCGATGAATGATGAAAACTGAGATAATAAATAATATATAAATGATGATAATAAAAATAATTGTTATGTATAATGAAGGGTGTCGCGGGGGGGGGCGCGACGTCATCTGGCGATGGCGGAGGCTCGTGTCGTGCCTCCTGATGAGGGTGTTGTGTGTTGGAAAGGTTTTCGGATTTAATCATAAAATTATGATTAATTTTTAGGAGTCGCCACCTAGTATTATGGTCACTAGGAACCTATAGTCTGCGAGAGTCTGAGTAAGGGACTGGTTGTGCAAGAGGAATACGCATTACCCCTAGTGCACCCTACTTAAGATAAGCTGCATTGTTGTTTGATTATTTTTTAGGTCGAGTTTCTATTCGTTCGTTTTTTCTAAGGTTCAAGGCAGATCTCCCTTCATGAGGGAGTCTCTACCTTATCGGGTTAAATCCTAACCGTTCTAAAGTCTGAATTTTAGCATTGCATTTATTTACACCTTATATCTTTAATACCGAAGGGTGTACTTTATTGTGTAATTTTACACCCCATAAATATTAAAGTCTACATTTAGACCCCAAAAAAAGGGTTGGAAAAAGATTTTTGACATGTTGGCCGAATCCTAAAGGATAATCATAAACTGGTTATGATATCCATTTTTAATTTTTTTTAAAACATGAAAAAGATGCATTTTAAAAAAAAAATATGCTTGGAAAAATTTTAGGATTTGGCCATATGCAACAAAATATTTTTTATATTATTTTTGAAAATGCTTTGAATTTTTTTCGAAGAAAATCAAGTATTTTAATACTGGATTTGTATTTTACAGTGTAAATATACAACCCGATATTGTGCAAAATTGGTAGAAAAATATTTGAGAAAATCACAATTTTTTGAAAGGATTTTTGATTATTTATTATAGATAACATTATATATACATATATATTAATTAAATAAATATTATTTAAACACGTGGGCTGGCATTGGCCCAAAAAGGTTAGGCCGAACTCGGCCCAACATATTATTTTTTATTTTGGGGACGGGCTGAGGTCGGCGGCTTGCTTTGGTCGCAGGTGGAAGAAGAAGGAACAGAGTCCTGCGAAGGAGAAGGGAAGCTCGCGATTGGAGCTGTTGCAGTGGCTGAGGAGAAAGCTGCTACCCTGGCTGCCTTTGGGAAGGGAAAGAGCTTCTGGGCAAGGTGGTGGCCGCTGCTTCTGCTGTTGCCGATGCTGCCGAGGTCACAATGGCAGAGAAGGGGAATTTTTACAGAGGAGAGAGAGAAGTGGTGCAACCACCATGTGAGATGGTTTGATGGCTACTGGAGGTGGGGATGATGGAGAGAAGACGGGTGATGAAGATGGTGGTGGCTGAAAGCCACGGTGGAGAGAGAAGGCAGAGAAAGGATCGGTTGCAGGAAAAATGAGCAGGGAAGGCTGGTTTTCGGCCAACTTTGAGTTTGATTTTCTTCTCCTTTAGAACGTGAAATCTGCTCCTATTTATAGGGGTGAAATCTTGTCTTCACAGGGGAACAAATTCCAGCCTTTGATTCAATTGTGAAGGATACCAACCGTTGGCTCAAGGTAGGCATGATACACTGTCAATCTGTAGCTGCAGGTTGCCTGAAGTGGCCTCTTTGGAGTGGTGCCATTTCCGTTTATGTGCCAGTGAGCCGGTGACGACCATACCCAAATGTAGAGGGATGTCTGGTGATCAGTTTCGTGCACAATTTGGCAAATTTGGTGGACGTTAAGTGCATTAAATGAACTTGCAAAGGAGGTGACTGGACCAGTTTTTCCAGAAAAATAAGAAAGATCATGAATAATGACTAGACGACGTGTCGTTTGTTCCCTTTTTTAACGCAAAACGGCATCGTTTTAGGTTTTAAATAGGGATTTCTCTGAAGTTCAAAGCAGTCCTCCAACTTTAACTTTTATGCAATTGTACCCCTAATTGACCTAAACTTTTGATTTAATGCAATTACACCCTTGCCGAATTGCAATTGGAACCCTGGATTTACGCGCCTTTTGCACATTAGTCCCTGGTCTCAGATTTTTGCAATTTAACCCCTAATTGACCATTAAACTTTTAATTTCTTCAATTTAGTCCCCGCTTTTTGTCAATTAGGCCCCTATAGTCTGGCGCCTTTTGCAAATTGGTCCCTGGCTGCGAATTTCTTCAATTTAACCCTTAATTGACCCCAAAACTTCAATTTTCTTGCAATTTGGCCCCTAATTTCAATCAAATAACTTGGTAAAAATTAAATTTGATCTCTTAAAATTCCAATTTTCTCAATTAAGCCCAAATTAGGCCCCCAAACTTAATTTTTCACCAATTAAGCCCCAAATAAAATTAATTTGACCTATTTGAAGTATAATTAAGTCCTTGCCCTTAATTAAATCCTTCAATTGGACCCGAATTAAATCTTAAACATAATTAAAATTTAATTTGGCCCATGATTAAATCAAATTGGCCTATTAAAAATTCAATTATGTCATTGGGCTTAATTTTTATGCAAATTCATCCAATAATCATTTAATTTGACCTTGAATTTGTATTTTTTCTTCATTCTTAGGCATAATGGGGTACAATTAGGCCTTAAATTTCCTCTAAAAATTGCAGCTTGATTTCCCGGCCTGCTTTCTCCACGTTGCCAGCCTTTATTTTATTTTTTAATTCTTATTTTGAAATAAATAAATAAATAATAAATTTTTGGGGAATAACCCAGAATTGGGTTATGACAAAGGGGATGACCTCCATAAAATGAATAAATAAATAATGAATTTTTGGGGAATAAACCAGAATTGGGTTATGACAAAGGGGATGACCTCCATAAAATGAATTTTAGTTTAGAATTTATAACGACAGAGAAGCTAGTAACGCATTTTGATGGATAAAATAATAAGAAAAATGATAATGTTTCAAAGGAATAAGTGAGGTAATAAAGAATAAATTATAAGAAAGGATAGTACAATGAAAATACATGATTGAAGGTGCAAGCCCCGATTAAAAATAAATGACACTACTTTGAAACGGTAATTAACCTAATAAATAAATAAAGGTGGAAAGTTTAAAATGAATATATTCCAAAATAATAAAATGACCCTAGAGATTTAGAAGGATAATTGATATGATTTATGTGAGGATTGAACAAAAAAATTTAGATTGTTAACGAAAAGCCATGAATTGACCAATTTTACGTTAAAGAGCAGAGCTCTCAATCCAACCATCAGATCGGGATAAAATTCTGCATGAAATCTATTAATATGCTACCTTGGTTTAAGATCTCATCTCAATCGGAATTCAATAAGGACTAGTGATTTAAGTAGAAAAACCGGATGGTTTACTTGAAAAATAAAATAAAATACATAAACGCATAAATGAGGGATGAAATTGTAATTAATGGCAAATTTGCCTTTAAAACAGCAAAGAGGCCAACTAGTTAAAAACAAAAGTTAGAGACAATAAAGAAAATTCGGCTAGAGAGAGAGAGGTGTAGAATTTGGAGGAGCCAACCCAAAAAAGGTTGTATGCTACGGTGGTCATATCTCCGGCATCAACTGTTCATGCTTATATTTGATATATTGCTCGTCTCACACTCCTCTTCTAACTGAGCAGAGGGATTTGCAATATCACTTTCTATTTGACAGAACTCGCCATTGGAAATATCCTTGAAAACAAAAGGAAACACACCCTGAAGGGCAATTTTGGTCGCCGACCAATTCTTCTCTATTACACCATTGGATCACGTCTATTTTTGAATTTATGGTGCGCTTAGATGTTGTCTTCATTCTGGACGGTGGAGATTGAAAACACACTCTCCAACAAGGTGTTGTTCACGTTGAACAATAGCTCGCTAATTTTCAAGCTAGCTCGGTTTTATTCCGATCTAGGGATATTTAACTGTTGGATCATTCCGAGTTTGAGATATATTGTTCAAGCCTTCCAGATCTATCTTCCGATCATTGGATTAAAAAATACAAGGTAAGGTAGATGACATATTGCTTTTTGATTCTATTGCTAGTTTTGGCAAAATATAATCTATTGCCTTTTGAAATAAATTCAAAAGGCAATACGTCATTCACTTTAGCTTTTATTAACCTGAAAATTAGCGAGCTACTGTTCAACATGAACAACACCTTGCCGGAGCGTGTGTTTCCAATCTCCACTGTCCATAATAAAGACCACATCCGAGCGCACCACATATCCAAAAAGTGACATGATCCAACGGTGGAATGGAACGGAATTTGCCAGCGACCGAAACTGCCCTACAGGGTGCGTTTCCTTTAGTTTCCTATGATATTTCCGATGGCGAGTTATGTCAAACAAAAATTGATATTTCAAATCCCTCCAGTCAGGTAATAGAGGTTCGTGAGATGAGCAATATATCAAAAAATAAGCACGATCATACGGTTGATATCGGAGATATGACAATCAGAGCATACAACCTTTTTTGGGCTGGCTCCTCCAAATTCTACACTTCTCTCTCTCTAGTTGAAACTTCTCTATTGTCTCTCACTTTTTTTTTGTATAGGATTGGTTGGCCTGTTTGCTGTTTTAAAGTCAAATTTTCCATTAATTACAATTTTGTCCCTTATTTATGCCTTTATGTATTTTATTTTATTTTATTTTTCACGTAAACTATCCGGTTTTTCTACTTAAATCGCTAGTCCTTATTGAACTTCGATTGAGATGAGATCTTAAACCAAGATAGGGACATATATTTATAGAATTCATGGAAAATTTTATCCCGGTCTGATAATTGGATTGAGAGCTCTACTCTTTATCGTAAAATTGGTCAATTCATAATGTTTGGTCAACAATCCAAATTTTCTTGTTCAATCCTCACATAAATCATATTAATTATCCTTCTAAACCTTTAGGGTCATTTTATTATTTTGGAATATTTTTTTTTTAATTTTCCACCTTTATTTATTTATCAGGCTTATTATAGTTTCAAAGTAACGTCACTGATTTTTAATAAGTGCTTGCACCTTCAATCCTGTCTTTTCATTGCACTATCCTTCCTTATAATTTATTCTTTATTACCTCACTTATTTCTTAGAAATATTTTATCATTTTCCTCATTATTTTATCCATTAAAACATGTTACTAGTTTCTTTGTCGTTATGAATTCTAAAATAAAATTCATTTTATGGAGGTTATCTCCTCTATTATACATCACAATTATTTTTATTATCATCATTTATCTATTATTTCCTATTTTGGTTTCCATCACTCATCGAGATCTCATCGTTTTTAGTCTTACATTTACATGGGGTTACACATTCGCATATTTAAATTTTAAATTTCTGAGGTGTCACATTCTCCTATCTTTCAAGAAATTCCATTCTCAAAATTTAAAATTCCTACTTATACCTGTGAATATTGAGTATTTCTTTCTCATTTTCAATTCCTCCTTTTTGATCTTTTTTTCAATTGTGGATCCTTCCATAAAACATATTTTTCCTTTTTTTTTATGTGCTTCGATCTAAAAGTCCATTTGGTTCAATCCTCAAATCTTTAGCCTTCCCGAATCATTATAAACGGTCGGGGAAGAACTTGAAGAGGATTCAATTATCCTTTCTGTAGAATGGATACAAGGAACACGTCTTGGATTCTATATAAAGGTATAGGTAATGCAATTCAATAAACTATCAACCCAACTCTGGTGATGGTATCAGGGAAACCATTTCACCTTATTTTTCCACTGCTGAAACATGCCATGCTCCTACTAAACACACTTTTTTTGTTCGTCACTTTATTTCTCATGGACACATAGTATTCCTATATTTACTTCCTAGCTTTATAACGTAACTACACCTCAAACATCATATTTATCTTATCCAATGATTGTTTTTGTTAGTTACACTGTCAATGACATCTCCTTCCCAAATGAAAGTATAAGTAACATGTCAATTATCTTAAATATTGTCCACCCAACTAGTGAAGTATCATGTCAACCACTTGAGTTATCCACCATTCAGATGACCTAGTCTCAATTTCATAACTTTAGTTTGTTATACTGTCAACTAAATATCTATTTACTTGCTAGTATTTGGTATTGTGGCTAACTAATGTATTGGATACTTTCAGGATCCATCATTTAAGTCCGTTACAATTAACATGCTAATTCTCGTCATTGTCATAGTTCCCAATTACATTTATATATAACCATTATTGTTGCTTATTGTTTTTCCTCTTCTTTATCCCAATTCTATGTTTCACTTATTACAATTTAATATCTACGATTTATCTCATCAATTTAGTGTATCAATATAGAAATCCTTATGGTTCCTATAATTTCAGACTTAACTGCTTGTTCATACCATCTTATTTTCATATCCTAATCTTATTTGGAGTTCACTAAGTAACACTCTATATCGGAAATTACTAAACTCCTATATATAGACACTCTTAATGTTAAGTATCAACTCCTGAATCAACATTCATTTACATTTCATCGCCAATGCGTATTAGTTCATTTCATTTTCTAAATTCATCTCTTTTCTAGTTTCCTTATTAACCATGTATTTCCATAATCACATATACGTACATTGCACACTCATGACCTCCTCGTCTACTTTTACATGTAGCTTGCCAATTTATTTATTATTTGGTATGACGATAACTCAGTGTTTTACCTTTAGCCCATAACATTTCGCAACATGTATTATATCCATGTTCATGTGTTAACCATTTACTCTTTCATGTCTACAAAAATAATCACGTTTATGATCCTTAATTCATTCATGCTTTTAGGGTAGATTCTCATAAAGTAATTTAATAGTGCTTTTCATAACCAATTTTCAAGCCTTTACCTCATAACTACAATGCCAATATTAAACTTCTATTGTCCATTTTGTTCTGTACCATGCTAGTATTTCTTTGCATGTTAAGATAAAGTGTTGCCATTTGGGACAATGGCCTAATATGCAGGGTCCCACTGCCAATCTTGACATAATTATTTATTAAGACATTAATTACAAAACAATCTCACTTCTATCCATACGTTATGTCACGAGTTTGAATTGATTTAGCACTTACATTAACACTTGTTTATCCTGAACAATCATACATTCACTCTAGTATTAATTCATATATGGCTTCATCTCATCCATTCATATTTCATCAAGACATTAAACATCATTGTTACATTATCATTTTATTAATATTTTGAATATATTTCATTCATGAATCCTCTAATATCATCTAACGTATTATCAAACAATGATTCCACATTTATTATTTGCTACTGGTCTCACAATCACGAGGTAATGACTCATTTTTTTATTTATCGACTTCTTAGTAACCCAATGTCACAACCTTTAATTACCACGTTCGTGGTAACCAAGCATGTAAATATTTCATGTCTAGTTTATTCTATCATAAGATACATGATTCATCATATTTTCTATGTTTATAAAGTCTATTGAATTACAACATGTATATATTCCATGTCTAGTTCATTCTATCATAAGATACGTGATTCGTCATACTTTCTATATTTATAAAGTCTACTGAATCACAACCTCTCTCTGATACCAACTGTAACAACTCTGGTTTTCTACATCCTTTTCCACGATACATTGGAAATTGGAAGTGTAATATGATTTTGTTGATAACTTGGGACCTCCCGATATAAGAGAAATTCCACTCCAGTGAAACCTATATAAAAAAAAATTACAATGAAAATTTTCAATGTATCATGAAAAAGGATGTAGAAAACCAGGGTTGTTATAGTAACTATTTTTTAAAAAATAATTAATTCAATTAACCTGTTTATTAATGTGATAGAAGATATTTCTCAAATAATTTTTTACTTAGAAATGCATTAAGATAATATATATTTTTTTTAAAATATTTTTTATTTCAACATGATCTAAAAAAACCAAAAACACAATTTTAAAATAAATAAAAATTCAATTTTTTAAAAAACACGGCTGAATCATAATGCTAAACTAGGCCTAAATACAAGACTTAGTGAATAACTATGCATGGTTAATAACTTTACAAATTCGTATGATGAAAACATCCTTTACATTCAACTAGTTCATTTATCCGCGCTCTGCCGCGGGCTGAACTATTTGCTGCTGCTGCTGCTGCTGTTGTTACTGTTGTTGTTGCCATGACTATTATCACATTATAACCCCTATTATTATTGTTGTTGTTGTTGCCGCCGCCGCCGTTGTCGTCGTCGTCGTCGTCGTCGTTGTTGTTATTATTATTATTATTATTATTATTAGCTCTATTAGCATTATTACTATCTATTATCATTACTATTATCTATTATCATCACTATTATACCTATTATTATAATTATTACCATTGTTTTAACTATTACAATCACTATTATTATTATTATTATTATTATTATTATTATTACTATCATCACTATAATTATTGATGTTTATCATAATAAACTACTACTACTACTACTATCGTAATTATTATTATCATCGTCATTATTATATCTTAATAAATTATCATCATCACCATTATTGTCACTATTATTACCACAATTATTATTATTATTATGATTATCATCATCACCACCACCACCACCACAACCCTGCCAATATTATCATTTGTTGTTATTATTAGCACTAACATTACCATTACCATTACCATCATTATTAATATTATTATTACTATTACTACTACAATCATCATCATTATCATCATCATTAGTGCAACTATTAATGTCATAAAAAACTACTTACTTCACTACAATTATCACTATTATTAACATTATTATTGGTTTCATTATTACTATTATTATTTTAATTTTAATTATTATTACCACTACCACTACCATCATCAACATTTGTTATTTTTATCATTATCATAATTATCACCATCACTATCGTAATAAACTATTATTATTACCACCATTATTAACATTATCATCACTGTTAATAATATTGTTAGTATCATTGTCATTATTACTATCATTAATATTAATATTATTACTATTGTTATCATTATTAAAATGAAAAATCATAAACTTGATATGTGATAAAATTAAAAACTATATAAAAACTTTGATAGAAGGGTAAATGAAACAAATAAAAAATCAAAAGAAGAAGGATTAAACTGAAATACATATTATTACTATTGAAAAAAATCATAAATTTGATTTTAAAGATAAAATTAAAAACTATAAAAACTTTAATAAAAGAACCAAGAAAAAAAAAGAATGGAGATGAAATTGCAAGAAACAAGTAAAATCGATGAGCCATCTAGACAAAATAACCAAAAAAATGGGGACCAAATTCGAGAGATGAAAAACTTATGGAGGATAAAATTGAGAAAACTTTCAAACTTATGGAGGATAAAATTGAGAAAACTTTTTCTAAATAAAACAAGGACTGAATCTAAAAAGAAAAGAAGTTTAAGGGTTGTTGTGTTTTTTCCAATAGGCAACATGAAAACCAAGGCATATGACAAAGAAATGAAGGGAAAAAAAGAATTAAACCGGCGCCAAACTGAATATCATTATCATACATGCGCCAAGAAAACTTTTTCTAAATAAAACAAGGACTGAATCTAAAAAGAAAAGAAGTTTAAGGGTTGTTGTGTTTTTTCCAATGGGCAACATGAAAACCAAGGCATATGACAAAGAAATGAAGGGAAAAAAAAAATTAAACCGGCGCCAAACTGAATATCATTATCATACATGCGCCACCTAGGAAGGAAGAGAAAGCTGAAACGCATCCAATGGCATAACATAACATTTTTTTTTCCACCACCACAGTTATCCACATGTGCCGTCTAATGGTGGCGTGGTGGCTAACGTGTTCTTTTTTTGTCAAGAGATAACATTACTCGAGGACCAAACAACTATTGTTAAAAAACTATTATGAAATGACAAATTGGCCCTGCAAAGATGCTTTAAGAATTTTTCTTTCAAGGGTGATAGAGTTGTCGTAATGCTATAAAAAGAAAGTGAAAAACTAATAATGCCCCTAGTCATAGTTAAGTTAAAAATTGCTTGTAAGATAATAAAGCAAATTTACTGTACAAAAGTTTATGGAAGGAGAAAGATGCCCCTCTGAAGATAAAATGAACCCTATAAAAATACTAATTTACCTTTGCATGCTAATTATAATGGTTTTTTTAAGGATATAAATATAATTTTACTTATAATTCACAGTAATATCTGGTGTTTTTCCAGGTGGATTAGCTTTTTTTTTGTAACAATAATAATAACTAGGTGGCATGCCCGCACGATGCCGCGGGCTTGTGGCATGTTTGTGCATTATCGTGGATTTGTGAAAAAAATCACATAAAAAAAAACTGTTATCATCCACAATATTTTAAAGGAAAAAACTATAAAGCTATATTCTCCACCAGCCCAATATTAAAAAAAAATCGACAAAAACAATTATGAAAAAAATAAAAAAAAGAAGATGACAATTTTGGAAGAAAAAAAAGCAAAAAGCAAATAATAAAAAAATAGAAAAAAAACATGTGGGGAAAGTTAAAGCTAAATTTTCAACCAGCTCAATATTAAAATCATTTAAGAAAACATTGTAGCAATCTATAGTGTTTATGAGGAAATATACAATTATAATTTTCAACCAGCTCAAAATTAAAAAAAAATCAACAAATATAATTTTGATAAATATAAAAAAAACAAAAGGAAAAAAACATGCAGGGAAACACTATAACAATCTATAATGTTTCATGAGAAAATCTACAGTTGTAATTTTTAACCAGCTTAATATTAAAAGCAATAAAAACGACAAAGACAATTTAAAAAAAAACATAAAAAAAAATCATATGGGAAAACACTGTAGCAATCAACGATGTTTTAAGGAAAAAAAGTTAAATTGTCAACCGGCTCAGTATGAAAAAAATAAATTTGACAAAAACATATTTGGAAAAAAACATCGATTAAAAAAACATATGGGGAAACACTGTAGCAAGGCAAAAATCATATGGGAAAACACTGTAGTAATCTACAGTGTTTTAAATAAGTACAAAGCTAAATTCTCAATCAGCTTAATATGAAAAAATAAAATCGACAAAGATAATTCTGAAAAAAAATTATTTAATAAAAAACCATGTAGAGAAACACTGTAGCAATCTAGTGTTTTAAAGAAAAAAATTAAAAAACTAAATTTTCAATCAGATCAATAGTAAAAAAATAAAATCAACAAAAATAATTATGAAAAAAATATAAATATAAAGAATAAAGACAATTTTGGGAAAAATTTAAAAAAACAAAAAAAAAACATGGGGAAAGCTAAAGCTAAAGCTAAATTCTCAACCAACTAAAATTGAAAAAATAAATTCAACAAAGATAATTTAAAAAAAAAAACATGTGGGAGAAACATTGCAGCCAAACAAAAACCATGTAAAGGAAACACTGTAGCAATCCATGATGTTTTTTTTTTTGAAAAAAGCTACAAAACTAAGTTCTCAAGCAGCCCAATATATATATATATTTGACAAAGACTATTTTAAAAAAAGAAGAAGTATTTTGGGTAAAAAAAATGAGAAAAAAAACATGTAAAAAAAAGAAACAAAAGCGAACAAAAAAAAACACGTGGGAAATTATAGTGTTTTAAAGAAAAAAAAATTAAAAAACTAAATTTTCAACCAGCTCAATAATAAAAAAATAAAATCAACAAAAATAATTCTGAAAAAAACAAAACAAAAAAAATGTAAAAAATGACAATTTTGGAAAAAAACAAATAAAAAAATAAAAAAAACATGTGGGGAAAGCTAAAGCTAGATTATCAGTTAGCTCAATATTAAAAAAATAAATTTGATAAATATAATTTTTTTTAAAAAATATGTGGGGAAATATTGCAGCAAAACAAAAACTATATAAGGGAAACACTGTAGCAATCCATATTTTTTTTTAAAAAACCACAAAACTAAATTCTTAACCAACTTAATATAAAAAAAATAAAATCTACAAAGACCATTTTGAAAAAAAAAATAAATCATAAAAAAAAATGTATGAGAATATTATAACAATTCATAATGTTTTAAAAAAAATTATATAATTAAATTTTCAACCAGTTTAAAATTTTAAAAAATTAACAAAAATAATTTTGAAAAAAATAAAAAAGAAGAAGAAGAAGTCAATTTTGGGTTAAAAAAGGGAAAAAACATGTTAAAAAAAAGCAAAAAAAAATCAACAAAAATAATTCTGAAAAAGACAAAACAAAAAAAAATATGTAAAAAATGACAATTTTAGAAAAAAACAAATAAAAAAATAAAAAAAACATGTGAGGAAAGTTAAAGTTAGATTATCAACTAGTTCAATATTGAAAAAATAAATTTGATAAAGATAATTTTTTAAAAAAATATATGAGGAAATATTGCAGCAAAATAAAAACTATATAGGGGAAACACTATAGCAATCCATATTTTTTTAAAAAAAATAAAAAGCTAAATTTTTAACCAACTTAATATAAAAAAATAAAATGTACAAAGACTATTTAAAAAAAAAAAATAAATCATAAAAAAAACAATGTATGAAAATATTATAATAATTCATAATTTTTTTTTAAATTACATAATTAAATTTTCAACCATCTTAATATTTTAAAAAATTAATAAAGATAATTTTAAAAAAATAAAATAAAAAAGTCAATTTTAGGTAAAAAAAAAAAGAAAAAAAAACATGTAAAAGAAAACCAAAAAAACAACTGCTACAGTAAAAAACGTACGCGTTTTAGAGTATTTGTTAATAATCCTATCACTATCACTCTCATCCTGTATCTTCGCCTTATCAAATAAGTATCAATAACAAAATGTAATATAGATTATTTATTAATTTATTTCCTCTAAATAATTCGCTCTTGGAGCTCGATCTGCGTCAGATAAGTAAATTATTACTTCGAAAGAGCCGTCAAGATTTCATGGAGGTGTGATTTTCTCAATTTTTTTTTGTGTTTGAATTTGCATGCATAGTGAATCAAATAAATTTATTTTGTGCAATTCTACGAATATGCAGTGTTTTTTTTTGTCAATTTTTGGAATATTTTTTGGGGTTTGTAGGGAATTGAAGAGACGAAGAAGAAGAGTGAAGCACATTTAACAGTATCTGCTGCAGCTTTCGTTGAAGGAGGGATACAGGAAGCGTGTGATGATGCTTGCAGTATTTGCCTGGAAAACTTCTGCGACAGTGAT
>Ga0325404_1003854_pt1 | contig 16023 bp, 6 predicted proteins | sample PopdelMetagenome_18_FD_205664 | JGI IMG/M metagenome (GOLD analysis project Ga0325404, IMG submission 205664) | Populus deltoides microbial communities from Bellville, Georgia, United States - Xylem-Control-R1 | ecosystem: Host-associated > Plants > Phyllosphere > Stem > Wood/Secondary xylem... | reverse complement strand
TCCTAAATAATTTTTTAAAAACAAATTAAGAAAAAAACTATTACCAAGGATTTTACCGACGGATGAATTCGGTCGGTATTTTAAACACTCACCGACAGACTTACCGACGGAATTAATCCGTCGGCATGTAACAGTAGCTTCCGCAATTACCGACGAATGTACAAACAGACATATGCTGTCGGTATTTCAGACACTCACCAACAGATTTACCGATGGTTATTGTCCGTCGGTCAATCATAATATATCGACGGAATAAAAATCCGTCGATATATTTCAAGCGGGAATCTTTTTTTTTGGCGCGCAAATTTCGACTGTAAAACCATCGGCAAATGGTTTTTTTGTTTTTCCGACAGATATAGTGACGGAATGGGGAATCACCAACGAAGGTAAAGCCGACGGACGTAATCCGTCGGTGATGACGTCGGTAAAAAAATCACCGACGAACTTCTAATCACACACCGACGGAATGTTTCCGTCGGTAAAACTGTAAAATCTTGCAGTGATTTGTGGGTGGAAAATTTCATAACAATAATTTATGTAATTAATAAAATTATGTCAAATATTTTTTTAGTGACACTTGATAAACTTAGAATATATAGTTATTAAAAAATATATTTAGGTGATCCCAGAACAGTATATGGAAATAAATTTTTATTTTCCAAATATCTTTTAAAATATTTAATCTAGTGACTATAATATAAGATATTACTTAACCCATAATAAAATTAGAGGAACCACCATGGTATATATTTGACAACTTGTGGTAGAGAAAGTTTGGATCCTACAAATAGTTCATCATTTCTAAAAGATAAATAGGTATATATACACTGTGAATCTCTAAAACAATCTATTAATTTTATAAATAGTCTATCATTTCTAAAATAATTTAGAAGAAATATAGATATACATATATGAAGCTTATAATTAAAAACTTATTTGAAGCTGCACTTTAAGTACAAAATAAAGACAAAGATAGACTACCATACATTTTTAGATAATCCCGGAATAATATATGGCAATAAAATTTTGACTTGCCAAATATCTTTATGAATATTTTATTTAATCATCATAAACATAAAATGTTATTTAACCTATAATTTTAATAGCTTAACTCATCAGGTCTTAGGTTTGCTATTGAAAAATCACCAGTTTCAGTCTCATAAACCTCGGGGCAACTGAAAGCTTACATGATTATATATTATTTCAGGGTCTGTAAAATTAATTAAGATATGCAAAAACTGACCCGGACATCCACGTTAATTTAAAAAAAAATTACAATGACCATCTTGCTATAAATTCAATCATTTGTGGTAGAAATATTTTCGATCCTACAATAACACAGAAAAAAATCTCCTCAATAATTCGAAACAAGCCTGGAATGCTGACTTCCTCAAAAGTAGAATGGAAGAGGTGTAGAACCCAAAAATTAAAAGACAACCTAAATTTATAAAGTGAAGTTTTAAACCCACAAGTGGCCTTGCAATAATGAAATAAAGAATTGGGCACGAATTATCCAACATGGAGAAACCCACTCTATGAACTTGCCATCAATGATTGGCTTTGGGCCCAATTTGAAGGATCTCGAGTTCAAAATAAATTTAGTTGGGTAAACCTACCACATTGTACAGTTTTTTTTGGTTTGCCCTTATTTAATTAAAAAAAAAACAAAAAACAAATGACACATCATTTATAATGAATGATGACAAGTTGCCTACTAAGCACCAACTCGGAATCTGTCCACATATCTGATGGCAAAAAAAAATGGAGGGGTTTTTTTTGGGTTGAAAATTTATTTTTCAACTAATTTTTAAAAAAAAACACCTAGTAAATACCATAATGATATCTTGAAAACATTTAATTACCCTAAAACATAGTAAAATAACCCAAAAAATAAAAAAAAAACCAAATAAAAAATCTATAAACTAAGCCTAATTAATTTAAAAAAACACTTAATAAATACCATAATGACATCCCGAAAACATTTAATTACCCTAAAACATATCAAAATAACTCAAAAAAAAAAATTAACTAAATAAAAAATCTCTAAACTGAGCCCAATTAATTTATATAAGCAAGATAAAGGTTCAAAACCAGCACAATCGAATCTTCATTATCAAATAGAATCTGTTGATTCCATGAATAATGAGTTTCTTTGCAAAAACATAGCTCACCTAATAACATTATCTTTTTTAGCTGTTTCCAGTAAGTTTCTCCCTTATCTCTCTAACATAGAAACCAAAGAATAAACAAGATAAATTTTAGGATCAAAATAAAAATTGTAGTGAATTTTAAATTAGCCATATAATTTAATATTTTTTTTCATTTTAGTCCTCATCTATTTTTTAATTTTATATTTTTATGATAATTTAAAATATAATTTTATCTAATTAGACTATAAAAGGATTCCATTGAAAGAAAAAAAATTTGAAAATGAAAAAAAGAGAAGGCAAGAGCTTTATTGTTTATATAATGAATGAAACCGATCTTAGTTGGTTTGATTGTTTTTATTATTCTATCCAAAGACTCTTTGAAAATTAATTAAATTAAAGACTTTTAGCTTTCTTTTTATGTAATAAAAAATAGAAGAAGTCGGAGTTTGGTATCCCCTCCAAAGGTAACCCTTTGGTGTTTATAGCATAAGGTTCATGCGAGAAGGGTATAAATATTTTAATGTATGGCTAGGGATTGTGGCAAGTGACTAAAGACCGGTTTGAAGCTCCTCTTTAAAAGTTGGTCTAAATAGAGATTTTTTAAAAATTTATTTTTTTTAAAAATAATTTGATATATATTATCAAAGTACCATCTCAATCCAATAGCTTAAACTGTTAGATGAAATTTCAGGATATAATTTATATTATTCTCTAACACATCTCCTCAAGTGAAAGCCCTTTGAGTTTGAAACTTGCACAAGCCTACATTACCTTGTGCTTAATTTTTATTAAATAAATGAGAATAGTAAGATTTGAACTCGTGACCGCTTGGTCATCAAAGTTCTGATACCATGTCAAATAACCATTTCAACCCAATAGCTTAAACTGTTAGGTGAAGTTACAGGATATAATTTACATTATTCTCTAACACACACACAAATATATATATATATATATATATATATATATATATATATATATATATATATATATATATATCCAGAATGACTTTCTGTACACTGTCTAAAACTTTAAAATAATTAAGTTATTATTTAGGTGCACATTTGCTTTAGCTCTAAAAATTGTCTGCCATTCAAATGTTCTATAACAACTTTCCACCAAGTCAACATTTATTTTCGCTAGATGTGGCATGGACTTTTTCATTGACTTCAGTCTCCAGTCTTGTCCACGTAACCTTTACCAGGCTAGCTGTTAGCTAGAGAAATTCATCGCCAAAAAGATGAGCTCTCGCAAATACATATTTAAAAAAAGTGCACCTGGATTCATTAACAAACGTTTTGAAAAAATTAAATTCGATATATATGTAAATTGATGAAATGTAAATTCATTAACTACTAATTAATTTTGATGCCTTTCTTCTAGCATTTGTTTTTTTAATTTTCTTACATAAATTTTGATGAAATAAACATACTATTATGGATAGAGAGATGATTAATTTTCTAACAAATTAAGACTAGTGTTTATTTAACACATCCATCAATAATACAATTATTAAAATACAAAACTACTTCTCATTATTATATTTTCAGTTTCTATAGTTGTTTGTAATTTTAAAAGAAAAAAATTTCTCAAATTTTATATATATATATATATATATATATATATATATTCTTTCTATTTATCCTAAGTATAATTACTATCTAAAAATTATAAAATTTAGCAAATTATTAAATTAATATTTCCTTACAATATCCTTAGTTATAGTTTTATGTTGTTGATTGATGAAAAAGACTTATACTTTTTTTTTTTAAATGGAACAATTATATATGTGTCTTGCAAGAAAGACTAAAGTTTTCTTCTCTCTCTCTCTCTCTCTCTATCTATCTATCTATCTATCTATCTATCTATATATATATATATATATAATATAAAATATTTTTTTTCTTATAAAAGCATGACTTAAACAATATTGTTTTTTAAACATGCTTGTAATAAAATTTTTGTTTTCTGAAATATATATCAAATATGAACTTAGCAATGGGTCCAAAATATTGAAAGGACTAGTTGTTCAAAGAATATTACACCGCTTGTATTGTCAATTATCGAGTTATAATTTCTGTATCAAAATAATAATGTATGTATTTGTACTTTATTTAGACTATATAATGGAACTCCTATTTGATTTTCCTGGAAAAAAAGAAGAAGTTATAAGTCTAAAAAAATCTTTTGTTTATTAAAAGTGAACTAAGAGGTAATTTTAAATAATGAGAAAAGAAAAGAAGATAAATAAGGATATGTTTTTATTAAAAGAAAAATTGCTGTTTTTTATCCATTATTATAGAGTGTATATTATTTAATTAATTAATAAAATGATATAAAATATGAAATGATTTTAATTAGTTATTCTAAAGAAAAGATTGCCATCAATCAAGAAGTGCCGGTGACAATCCTCTCTGGTAGAAAAACTTGATATAGAAATTTCTAAGAAATGAACACAAAGTAGCAGAAAGCAACACGGCAAGGGTACTCCTTGATCTCTGTCCCCACTATCATTGACTTTTTTCCAATCAGCAATAAATGAGAGCACGACTTTTTTCATTGACTTCAATCTCCAGTTTTGCTAAGCTTCTCTCCATTCCTTGTCCACATTACCTTTCACTTCATCTGATAAAAAGATATACCTACGACAACAAAAGATGAACTCTCTCAAATTCTACGTGATCTCGTGCTTCAGATGAGCTTATGTACTCCTACGACAACAAAGAAATATTTCACTCACGTACAACACAGAGCCATGTTCTAATTTGGCTCCCCACTGAAATTTTAGGTGAGTCTGAAATAACATATAATAAAAAAATAAATGGTTATTTTATTTATAACCAATTGTATTTTTTCTAAAACCTGGAGTAAAAGAATAAAATAAAAAATTATACCTCTAGCAACTCCATTCGTTGTAGAGTATGATTTAAAAAGTCAGCGATCATGATTTTCTTAACTACAACATTGTATGCTGTACAACTCTAGACCGTTATTGTTAAATAAGACATGATATGATAGCTAAAATTAAAACCTGGTTGATCTATTATTAATATTTTTCATATGTGTAGTTTTATATATTATTTTTTTAATTAATTTAATATATTTTTTAATTTTTATCTTTAATTAAATAAAAAAATATTTTTATGAACAAAAATATATTGAAAAATCCTGCTCATATAATTTTTTATGAAAAATAAAAATATCTGACCCGCGGTAAGATAACTAGTATGTGTGTGTATATATTATGTAAAAAATATTTTTTTTCTTATAAAAGCATGACTTAAATAATATTGTTTTGATTTTTAAATATGCTTGTAATAAAATTTTTGTTTCCTGAAATATCAAATATGAAATTAGCAATAGGTCCAAAATATTGAAAGGACTAGTTGTTACTTCAAAGAATATTACACCGCTTGTATTGTCAATTATCAAGTTATAATTTCTGTATGAAAATAATAATGTATTTGTAATTTATTTAAACAATATAATGAAACTACTATTTGATTTTCCTTGAAAAAAAAGAAGAAGTTATCAGTCTAAAAAATATTTTGTTTATTAAAAGTGAACTAATAGGTAATATTTGTTTCTATTAAAAAAATTGCTATTTTTTATCCATTATTATAGAGTCTATAATATTTAATTAATTAATAAAATGATATATAATATTAAATGAATTTTAATTAGTTATTCTAAAGTAAAGATTGCGATCAATCAATAAGTGCCACATCTATATATATCCTCTCTCGTAGAAAAACAGGGTATAGAAATTTCCAAGAAATGAACACCAAGTAGCAGAAAGCAACGTCAAGGGACACCATGATCTCTATCCAGTACTATCAGAGAACAATATATGTGGCGTGACTTCTTTCATTGACTTCAATCTCCAGTTTTGCTAAAACTGATAAAAAGATACAACTTTCTTTCTTCCACCATGAGGGCTGCTAGCTAGCTGATCACCCAAAAGATGAACTCTCTCAAATTCTACATTATCCTGCTCTCGTTGCTTACCCTTGCTATTATCACTCTAGCACAGGAGGATTCCATTTTCCTCGGTCATGGTTGCCAAAACGCAACCACCTCCACAATAAACAGCACCTACCGAGCCAATCTAATTCTCCTCCTCTCTTCACTTGCCTCGAATGCAACCCGGAATAATACCATTGGATTCTACAACACCTCTTTCGGGCAGAACACTGATCAAGTGTACGGCCTGTTTATCTGCCGTGGCGATCTTAGCGGCACTACTGTTTGCCAAAATTGTGTCACCTTCGCCACCAAAGATATAGTCCAGCGTTGCCCAATCGGAATAGCGTCCATTGTGTATTACGATGCGTGCAGCCTACGTTACTCAAACAGGAATATCTTCTCTAAGATGGATCAAAGCCTTTTTTTCTCTCTCTCCATGTCAAACGCACAGAATATCACTAACGAACCCCAGCGTTTTAACAATCTAGTGGGAGCCACCGTGAATGATTTGGCTGCTCGAGCTGCAAGTGCTCCAGGTGCTAAAAAGTTTGCTGCGAGCAAAACGTATTTCGATGCGTTCCAAAATATATACAGCCTTGCCCAGTGCACACCGGATTTATCTAGCTTTGATTGCAATCAATGTCTCAGTGCAGCCATAGCTGGATTGCCCATTTGCTGCAGCAGCAAGATAGGAGGAAGAGTCTTGTTTCCTAGTTGTTATATTCGTTATGAAATTTATTTATTTTATAATGCAACGGCAGTCGCAAGGGAGTCACCGCCTCCTCCTCCCCCGCCCGTGGCTCTTCCTTCTCCTCCACCTCCTCGTTCAGTGACAATACCAGAAGGTAAAGTTATTTTGCACTATTTATTGTTTTTGTCAATATCTTTAATCCCCACTCTAACGAAGTTAATTACTATAGAATGCACTCGTCGAAATTTAAATTTATCTCTTAAATTTTTTGGATGAGATTTATTTTTTAAATTACAAAATATAAAATCCTTAAATTATTTTGGAAAACAAATCAATCCTTTTGTAAATTTTAAAATTAAGCTACGGTTTTTTTTTCCTGGTCGGTTGATATTCTTGATTCAAATGTGATCTTACGATTTTATCCTCCAAAAGGCATCTCACATGTTTGGAAATCAATTCCACGCCATGAAAGTTCAATCCAAAGAGGTCCATTCTGGTGTTAGCTCAACATTTCTTTTCGGATCCCACCACGTGATAGTACCTCCAAAATTGTTCACGATTTTGTGCGTGCTGTGCAAAACTTACAAAACAAACACTTGCAATATTGACCATGTTTGGATCAAGAATTGCCTACCTCCATGAACAATTTTTTAAAAATCCATCTAAATTAATAAAAAAAAACCTTGCAAGAACAAATCCCTAAAGAAAAACTTCTCAAAGCTACAACCGAATCGTCACGAATGTAGGAATCCCACCACACTACATATTTTTCCTAGTAGAGATTTGCGACACGATTCAACAATTCAATTTTTACGCATCAAGATTAAATCAATCTCTTTAATAGTTAAATATAGTGTAACGAGATTAGAAAATTCATCAGGTTTTTACTTCTTACATCTTGAACTTATTTGTCTCTAGAGGTACAATAATTTCTCCAATTTTTTTTTTTAATCTAAGTTCAAGATGTAAGAATAGTGATTTACGTTGGTAATTTAATATTTTTTTTACTCAGTAAAAATATTTATGTACCCGTACAATAAAAAAAATGTTGTCTTTCACTCAAGGCATTTTGATATATTTTTTTAAATAGTTAAATTACTTCTATGTCTTTAAAAATAAAATCAATATAACTCTTTTACATGAGCATTTTCATCTTTTTACCATGACTTTTTTTTTTTAATGTCATGTTAGTTAAGTGGCATTGTTTTATTTTAATAAATATTACATATTGTTTTTTTCAAAAAACTTATTGGCACTTGCTAGCAGCCCTAGAGTCCTTCAAGCGGCACGTGAGAGTTGTCCGGCCATCAAATGCTGCCTTCACTAACGTTGTTGGAATTATCATGACCCCCTTCTTCTCTCTCTTCCCATCTAGATTTTCATGCAAGCCTCTTAAAAATTCTAAAACAACCCTTTAATTTTTTAATTATTCAGATTTAGTCCTTATTCTTTTTGTCTTTAATAATTTATATAATTAGTATGCTTTTTTTTTTTATTTCATCCCTCTTCATTTTTTTTCATCTTTTAAATTTGATCATCATTTTTTTATTGCTTTTTTTATTTGAAATAATTTCTTAAATTGATTTTGCTTTACAATTTTACCCTCCTTTGTTTTTTTTCCTGTCAAATTTAATTCTTATTCTTTTGATTGTTATTTTTTTTCATTGACAATTTTTTTAAATTGATATTTTTAAATTGGTTCATAATAAACTTCTTGATTGAACTCGGATCCAGAGTTTTACGAGTTGCGAGTTTTAAAGATTTTATCAAGTTTATGATGTTTCCCGGGTTTGCTTGTTTTTTTTTTTCTTTGTCTAAGTTTATTTCTTTCTCATCTTTCAATATTTATTGAATTGATCAAGACTAGGTTATATATTGTTTTAGCTTGCTTTCTGCAAAAAATTTTGTTGGTTTTGAAAATGACCGGTTATCATGAGCTTTTTATTTATTGTTCTTTGATGGGTTTTTTTGGCTAATTCTTGAAATTAATATCTTTTCCTAATTCCATCCTTAAACAATTTATAAGATTAAAATTATTATTTTTTATTTCATCTCCTTTTTTTTATCTTTTAGATTGTTTTCTCACTCTTTTGATTCTATTTGTTTTATTTTAGATAACTTTTTTAATTAATTTTTTTCTCTAAGATTTTTCATTGATTTTAAAAATGACTTGGGTTTTCTCAAGTCTTTTTATTTTTTTTTTTTGTTGGATTTACTTTCACTAATCAATATTAAATTAGTTGAGAATTGAGCTTCTTGATTTAGCCCAAGTCTAAGATTTAATGGGTTGCGAATTTAAGACCTTTGTCTGGTTTTAAAATGTTCACCCAATATTTTTTTTTTAAGCTGATGACTTTTTAATTTTGTCATTCAACATTTATATAATTAATAATTAGGCTTTTGTTTTTTATTATGAGCCTTCTATATGATTGTTTTTTCAAGTTCCCATATTTTTTTATGTTTTCCATATGTCAGCCTTTTTTCTTTGTTGTGTCTATGGTTGGAGTCACATTTAAAAAAAATAATAAAACACGCTTGCCTCATAAAATTACAAATGTTTTTCAATTTCACCCTTTCTATTTTTTTATCTTTTAAATTTAATCTCTATTATTTTGATTGCTATTTGTTTTGTTTGGGATCATTTTTTAGATTATATATATATATATATATATATATATATATATATATATATATATAATTTCATCTCTTAAAATTAAATTGGTTGAGAATTAAGTTTCTTGATAATATTATTTTTTAACAAACAAACACTTGCAATATTTTAACAAACAAACAAATATTATTTTTAACTAGGTATTGAAGATAATATTATTTTTTTTTACTATAATACAATTGTTTTTAATAATTTATATAGGGTTAGGTTGGTAATTTAATATTTTTTTACATGATAAAAATATTAATGTACCTTAGAATAAAAATAAAAAATATGTGTTGTCTTTCACTCCGGCCATTTTGATATTTTTATTTTTTTTAAATAGTTAACTTAATTTTATGCCTTCAAAAATAAAATCAATATAACTCTCTCACATCAGCATTTTTATCTTCTTACCATGGATTCTTTTTTTAATATCATGTTGGTTGAAGAGCATCGTTTTATTTTAATAAATGTTAGATATTTGTATTTTTTTAAAAAAAAAAACTTATTGGTGTGTGCTAGTAGCCCCCGAGTCCTTCAAGCAGCACATGGTGGGTTGCCCAGCCACCAAATGCTACTTTCACTAACGTTGTTGGAATCGTCATGGCGCCCCCGACACAATGGGGCGGCTTGTGTTTCAAGATTTCTAATGGTTTGGTGTCGGCAACCATTTTTTCCCTCTTTTCTCTCTCTCATGACTTTGATTTTCATGCTAGCCTCTTAAAAACTCTACAATAGCCCTTTAATTTTTTAATTCTTCAGATTTGGTCCATATTCTTTTTATTATAATTTTTTTGTCTTCAGTAATTTATAAAATTAGTATGTCTTTTCTATTTCATCCCTCTTCACTTTTTTTTTATCTTTTAAATTTGATCATCATTCTTTTTATTGCTATTTTTATTTGAAATAATTTTTTAAATTGATTTTGCTTTACAATTCATCATCTCTTTTTTTTCCTATCAAATTTAATCTTCATTTTTTTTATTGTTAATTTTTTTTCCTTGACAAGTTTTTTAAATTGATATTTTTAAATTGATTTGTAATAAACTTCTTGATTGAACTCAGATCCAAGGTTTCACGGGTTGCGAGTTTTAAAGATTTTACCAGGTTTATGATGTTTCTCAGGTTTGCTTGGTTTTTTTATTTTACTTTGTCTAAGTTAATTGTTTTTCCCGTCTCATGCTTCAATATTTATTGAATTGGAGATTGGGTTACATATTTTTTTAGCATGCTTTCTGCTAAAGTTTTTGTTGGTTTTGAAAATGACCTGATTATCATGGACCTTTTATTTATCGTTCTTTATTGGGTTTTTTTGGCTAATTCTTTAAATTGATATCTTTTCCCGATTTCATCCTTACATATTTGAAATTATTTTTTAAATAATTTATAAGATTAAAATTCTTTTTTTTTTCATCTCCATTTTTTTTTATCTTTCAGATTATGTTCTCACTCTTTTGATTTTTATTTGTTTTATTTGAGATAAATTTTTTAATTTATTTTCCTTCTCTAGGATTTTTCATTGATTTTAAAAATAACTCGGGTTTTCTTAGGTCTTTTTATTTGTTGTTTTTTGTTGGATTTACTTTTGCTAATCAATATTAAATTAGTTGAGAACTGAGCTTTTTGATTTAGACCAGGTTTAGGATTTACTAGGTTGTGAGTTTGAGACCTTTGCTTAGGTTTAAAAGGTTCGGCCAATTTTTCTTGGTTTTTTTTTTTTTAAGTTGATGACTTTTTAATTTTATTATTCAACTTTTAAATCATTAGTGATTAGGCATTTCTTTTTCATTGTTAGCCTTTTATGTGATTTTTTTTAACGTTCTTTTTTTTGGGTTCCCTTTATTTTTATTGGGTCTATGGCCCAAGTCACATTTTAAAAAAAATAAATTAAAACACATTTGCCTCATAAAATTATAAATGCTTTTAAATTTCACCCCTTCTATTTTTTTTTCTTTTAAATTTGGTCCATATTATTTTAATTGCTAGTTGTTTTGTTTGGAATTATTTTTTAGATTGTTTTTTATATGTATAATTTCATCCTCCATGAGTTTATTTTTCTATCAAATTTGATCTCCATTTCTTTTAGTGCTATCTTTTTTGCTTTTTCAAGTTTTTTAAATTAATATTTTTTTCATGATTTCACCTTTTAAAATTAAATTGATTGAGAATTAAGTTTCTTGATTCAACTCGGGTCTAGAAATTCAACAGTTGTGAGTTTTAGAGAATGGACCAAGTTTAGGAGGCGTGCTCGGATTTCCTTAATTAGTTTTTTTTTTTTTTCTGTTTTTAAAGATAATGTTTTATTTTATTTCTTAACCTTTTTTTATAGTTTTGCATTATTATATTTTATGGTTTGCCTTTTATGGGATTATTCTTGGGTTCATGATCAGGGTCATCGATTTTAGAGCTTAACAGGGGTTGATTTTTTTCGTTCTTTTTTTAAATTGATTTATTTTTATTTCATCATTCAACACTTAATTTATTGAAAAGTGGTCTTCACCCCTTTTCTTTTCCTTTCTTTTTGTTGGTTTATCTCGATCATGTGCCTATAGTTACAGGGTTTGCAAGTAAACCTACATTGACTCATATTTTTTCCCGTTGCCTTTTTAAATTATATTTCTTTTTTTATCCTTTAACATTAAGTTGTTTGATAATTGAATTTCATAATTATATTCAATTTGCTTTCGAATGTGGTCACTCTAGTATCAAAACTATGTCATAGATTTTGCATCTTAACCCCAGTCACTACCACATTTAATAATTTTACCGACGAAAGTTTTTCATTGGTATTTACACTATCATTTTATCGGCAAAAATTTTACCGACAAATTCATGGATGGAAACTGTCCATTGGTAAACTTTTTGTCAATAATTTCATTTTTGTCGGCATTTTTATTGGTAAAAAAAAGCATCGATAGTTTTACAGACAGAAAGCACACGCCAAAAACAAAATGACCCGATTTAATATATCGATGGAATTATTCCGTTGGTGATTTAACAATGTTGTAGTGGCTATGAAGTAAATTATTTCAAACTCTCTGGAATATATCGACGAATACAATCCCTCGGTATATTCGTCTGTAATATTTAAAAATATATATATTTTAAAAAAATCTTTTGAACAATGGTATATTTCTAGACAAAATGCATGCATCGGTATAACGTTCATCAGTAATTCCATCATCTGTCGCTAATTCTGTTGATAAAAAAAACCTGATGGTATTACAGACAGAAAATGCACACCAAAAAAACTTTTCCCGCTGGAAATATGCCGATGGAATTATTTCGTCGAAATATTTTCATCGGTGATAGTGGCATATGCAATAATTTTTTTCCAACTTTCTAGAATATACTGACAGATTGATTTTGTCTGTATTCCCATCGATGATTGTGCCATATGCAGTAAATTTTTGCCAACTCTCTAGAAAATATTGACTAATTTATTTCATCTGTGATAATTAAAAAATATTTTTAAAAATAAAATTGTAGAGAATAATTAATATAAAATTGTATAGAATAATAAAAAAAGAAAATAATTAAACAAATAAAATTGTATAAAATTGAAATATGTAAATAAAAAAATTGAATAATATAAAATCAAAATATTCATTACAATTTAATTTGTACAAATAAAAATTAAACTAAAACAATGGCGGCGCAGGAGGAGGAGGAGGAAGAAGAGACTGGTCATTCCTGGGACCATACAACCAAAAACAGACGCGCACGTACCACCCATCTATGATCTCATTTTCATGATCATTTGACAGAGTTGTTCATAATCAGTCGAGAGTTGCTCATATTGTTCGGTGAGATGAGCTGTATGTTGTTGCAAGGTCATGAACTCCTAAGACTGGGTGTTTGATACCGATTGGGAGCTCCCAACGGTTGAGACACTACAAGTTGCCCGCAAGTTCTCGGCCGTAGTGTTGGAGAGTTCATACACCTGATTTCTATCGGGTCCACCGGACAATCTTGCCTCCATCCACATATCATGATCGAAATCTGAGTGGGTCAAGGGATCATCCCGTATCTCTCCCTTAACCGACTGTTATGTGTCTCCTGAAAATTAAAAAAGAAATCATAAAATTTAATTCAAGAAAATAATAGCTTACAAAAGAAAATGGTTGAACGAATATACCACTAAGTGTTGAGCGTGGTTTGTCGATGAACTATTGCTCCCCCTTTTAGCAATCTTCACTCCGTATGTGCGTCTCTACAAACAGCTCCATTGGGCTCGGCTCACGTCCAAGAGACATAGCTTGTAAGAAAAAAAATGTTGCAAGTTAAATATATTTTAAATAACAACAAATTAATTAAAGATAGATGTCATTAAAATTAATCTTACCATCTACTTCTTATGTGTAATGAACGAAATGGAGTTATCGGTGTGCATAATAACTGAACCGTGAATTTGCTGGTTTCGGTTCTCGACACCGAACTATGAGCGTCGTGTGAACCACTTAGACATCACGTGCTGGATATATTGCATCCATATATACTCTGGGATGTATGGCAGCCTGAAATCCCTCCAAACCACAACGTCATTTCAGTGTGGTAGAGCATTATCTTTGGCGTATTTTTTGGTTTTTTTATGCTTCATACTAAAAGTTACGCAACCTACATCCATGAATGAATTTTATATGAGTTAATAACAAATTAGATTTTAATATATATTTTTTTAAAAAAAATATTGTATCGTTTTCGATGTTACCTAGTTGAAGCGTGATTCTCCCACACACTCCTCACAACATTGTCATTTATGCTATCACACTCAAATTTGTTTTGTGTATAAATAATTTATTAAAAATAAATCAATAAATTCAATATAATGTAAAAAATAGTTTAAATTTGAAGTTAACACTAACCTCAAATCTTCTAAACCGTGCATCGATATACGGTCTCTAATCAGGATATCTGGAAACCTGACTCTATTGAAACAATAGAATCTTCATCGATGATTAAACGCCGATATTATTACTCGGGCGGCCTTAATGTTTGTGAACTTGAAAATCCATAAAATTAATGAAATATTAAATAACTGCTCACAAATTACGTTAAAAAAAAAAACTAAAATCAAAATAAACTTCAAAACAAATTTACATCGAAAGGTTGTCTTTTCAATACGTCTTGTACTTGCAGGAGAATTGATCCTGCTATAAAGGGACACCACCTTTACGTTGTGGAACCACGCTGGAAGAGGCAGCGTCGTAAGTCGCCGCAAGTGCCTCTTCTTAGTCGGCATCTAATAACACGTCATCATCTCTGCTAGAAGAACTAGTTGCGACCATGTGCTCATGATGTGTAGTTGATTTTGTTCAACGCATCTACACAAATTTGATGAATAATTACATAATGAAATTTGATTTTTCTAAAAAAATTTGACAGCCACCTCCCCTATACTGGAGACTACCCAAATTGTTCAAACCTACAAATATTGACAAGATATATGCCACAAACCAATTGATTTTGTTTTATTTCTACCATAAATTTCAGATTATTCAATTTCATCTGATTTTCAACGTGATAAGATAATGTTTCTAATCATAAAATAAAAAAAAAATTCTATATATAAGCTAACATCTATACAAGTTTAACAATAAAATGTAGAAAAAAAAATAAAATTTATTTATATATATTCAACTAACATCTATATAAATTTAACAATAACAATTAAAATTCAACAAAACAATCAACACTCTATTATGCAATATATACAATAAAATTGAGATAAAAAAATTAAATTTAATCCTATATATTCAATTAACATTTATACGGAAAATTCAACAATAACAATTAAAATTCAACAAAACAATCAAACACTCTATTATGCAATATATACAATAAAATTGAGATAAAAAAAATTAAATTTAATCCTATATATTCAATTAACATTTATACGGAAAATTCAACAATAACAATTAAAATTCAACAAAATAATCAATCATTATTGCAATAAAAAAAATAGGCAACAAATTAATACAAAAAAAAACTATAGACTTTAGGAATGAAAAATGCTTACCTTAATTGTGTGTTTACTTTTAAACTTTATCTACGTCCAATACAAAATATATATATATATATATATATATATATATATATATATATATATATATTGTTAATAAACAGAAAAAAAAACAAAAAATAGAAAATCATAACAAGGGAGGAGAATCACTATACATATCTTTTAAACTTTGAAGATGAAGATAGAACTAGAAATTGAAGCAAAATCACTTGAATTGAGAGGGAAAAACGAGAGATTAATTCCTGTGAAGTGACAATAGACATGTTATAACTGGATAATTTCATGGATTTTGCAGGAAAAAACAATACAGTCGTCATCATTCTTTCAGTTGTTATTTCTGTCATGGTGATTCTTATCGTCAGCTTCTACACGTTTTCAGGAAAGAGGAAATCAAGAGAGAAAGTTAAAAGTAAGACATAATTTTTCTTTTTTGTTCATCTGGAAGCCCATTAGGTCTTGGACTATATATTGAATATTTTATTTGGCATTTCAGAGCAAGTTTTTCCCTGGGCTGTTAAAGATTGATTTCTGAATATTCAAT
>Ga0325404_1003853_pt1 | contig 16023 bp, 17 predicted proteins | sample PopdelMetagenome_18_FD_205664 | JGI IMG/M metagenome (GOLD analysis project Ga0325404, IMG submission 205664) | Populus deltoides microbial communities from Bellville, Georgia, United States - Xylem-Control-R1 | ecosystem: Host-associated > Plants > Phyllosphere > Stem > Wood/Secondary xylem... | reverse complement strand
TCTCCCCTTGAGAAATCACAGTCACCGAATCTAACTTCTTTGGAGAAATCACCACTCTATCAGATCCTTGAACCTTCGGAACCCAACTGTTCCCTTGTGCCGCCATCCTGCTAGTCTTCAACTGTTTCATTACAAACTGCTATATATACGAAAATAGTACCGTATGGATAATCCTTCCACTAAGCAAGTTCCCAGGAAAGATTGGAGGGGTCACACTGGTCCCGCTTAAAACCCAACCTCCTAGACAGAACTTCTTAGGCCATATCTATCCATCGTACTGTCTTTCCGTATATACAACCATTTGCTAGCTTTGTTGCGGCTTTCCTTTACAAGTGATCTGGAATATACTAGTTTAATACATGATTTCTCAACATCTGGCGAGACTACCAGTGCTTAGATTCGTCAAGATTGGTCTTGATCAATTTCCACTCTTCACCTCAAATTATCCACATGATCGGGTGTCCAGAGTGTCCCAATTTTGCCTTCCCTCAAGGCAATTCAAATCTCCCCACTTAGCAGTTCAACACATGTAATTGGGTAAACATGTGCACCTTCTTCTTCTTCATCTCCATCGACCACCATTATGACCTTCAGATGCCTCCTGATCGGGCAATCTCTTTTGTTAATTCACCACCGCCTTTTTGGTCTCAAATCTCAATGATCGGACCGTACCATTGCATCCGGAATGATCAAATTAGCTGGAAACAAGTCTGAAATCGTCCAAATCGCATTTCAGACGGCTAAGATTTGATCAAAACAATTCTGGCCTGATGAACAGCCCAGATTCAATCTCAGATCCGGTTGCACGTAGACTCCGCTGCACAGAATCTTATCCCTCGGCTCTCGGCTCGGCTCGGCTCGGCTCGGCTTGAGTCTGGTGGCGTGGCAGGTGGGACCCCCATATGATGACATGTCATGCTGACTGGACGCTGACATGGCATGCTAACTGGCGCTGACGTGTCTGCTGACTAGGTGCTGACTGTGTATACTGGCGTCATGATGACATCATCCTTATCCGGGTCTGGCATGTGGGTTGGGTCGTCTGGTATTCGGGTCGGGTCAGCTCATCCGGGTGAAGAAGACGCGTGTGACGCGTGGCCCGCGTTTGTGCGCGTGGGCAGTGTCCTCACCAGCGTGTGATGGCGCGTGCGGAGGTTTCTGACGTCTGATTTCGACGCGGTTTTCAACAGTGGCTTCGTCTCTTTCTCCTCTACACAGTGGTATAGTCAAAAAACAAGTTTGACAACTTTCATTTTTGAGCAAAATCAAACAACCCTTTAAACCATGTGCTCTGATACCAATTGTTGGGGAATTCCGTCTCTCCCATGCGCGGACCGGGGTGTACTGATAGTTGCTCAAGGGAGGGTAAAGCACACTAACACAATATTTTACGTGGTTCGGCAAAACCGTCTACATCCACGGGAGAGGTCCATTTTATTAGATATAGAGATACATGGAGGAGAAGGATTACATCTGCTGCTCTTACAGCTGCTGCAATGGCAGCAAGGCTGCTGCCATTGCAGCTCTCTCTTTCTCTCTACTCTTACGTTCTCACTCTCACGTTCTCACGTTCTCACTCTCTGCACTCTCTACAATTCTCTCTCTAATTTTTCTTTCAAATATAAGCCTCCTTTATAGGCATTTTATGGTAAACATGGAGGGGCCAATAGCCTTAAAGCATGGCATGAATTGTAGCACAATTCATGCTCCACTTGCTTAGTGGTGGGGTATTGCCACAAATGGCAATATCCTAACAAGTTTCACATCTGGAATAGAGTTATATAAATTAAGAGAAGGAATGGAGAGAAGTTTAAGGGCAATCTTTGTCTGCTGAGGCATTGATTGAGTTGTAACTAGGAGTTGTTGTTAATGCATACCCAGCTTCCTATATATCTTGTATTAATTTTGTGCCTTTTTAATATCAATTATGAAGAAAATAATTGTTGTTGTTGTTTAAGGGCTATTCTTGCTGGACGTTGTTGTTGTTGTTTTTTTTTTCTGTGTGTGTTGGTTCTGCCTATCCTGGTTTCCTCAAACGAACAACTGAACATGACAATTCATCTCATGAGATTGTTGCAGCTTTCAAACAATCAACGCTGCTATCGAAAACATATGCCTATTTGGCGTAGCAATTCTATCCACAGAACGGAACTGCTTAAATTTAAGATAAAGAGTCATTTCCTCTTTCTGGGTGAAGGACAAGAGTAATTAACGTGCACACAAGTCTTAGGAGGATTCTGATACCAATCTACTGGTAAAAATGCGACAATGAACAAGCAAAGGCTGGCCGACCCTGTATCCACCCCAGGGTCCAAACTGCTCTACTCTGACTGACCCACTTCACTGTAGAAACAATTGGCTGAGCTTTCATGACTTGATCAGGACTCGTGTGTTAGATTGATGGATAAAAACTAGCTGATTTCGTTCCAAATATCCATGAAGGACTTACCAGGGGATCTTAGAACTGAGAGACTGGGGAGGGCAGCAGCTGCCTGGCTCCCTCCCTGATCCCTCCCTCCCTCCTTTCCCGCCTCAAACATAGTTTTCATTAACATTACATCTTGGTCTATGTGCTTTAAGAAGTTACAATTTCATTCCCCTGATGAACGTTGAGCGATAAAAGTGTACAAATATTGGTACGTGCTTGATCTTTGTCTTTAAGAAAGAATACATGGGAAAGGGCCCTCCATTCCCATTTGTCTAGCCCAGAGAACGAAAAGGGAAAGCTCAATGGGCCTGTCTCCCGTATGCATCAAAGAAAACAAGCAAGTAGACGATGTCGTTCCAAAGACCATAGCTGGTGGCACCGCACGCTATCGTCCAGCCCTAAAGTGCAAAGCCAGCCAGCCAGAGGCATAGGCGGATATGCTCTCACCCCTCCTCCTCCTTCAAATAAACTAAAATTAAGAAGTAGTAGATTCTCTGTACCTCTTTCTTCTTCAGTAGCAGTGTAGTGTAGTAGACTAGTAGTAGCTTATATATTGTTGTTGGAATTAATAATAATAATAAATGGGTTTTGGAAAAGAGGGAGAAACAAAAACAGAATTCGAAGAAGAGAAAGAAGGAGATCATGTTGAAAGCAGCGATTACTACTTCGATAAGATTGGGAAACCCATTCCCATCCTCTCTGATCAAACTGTTTCCCCTTTCCCTTTGCAAAACCCTCCTCTTCCCTCTCGCCCCCTCGCCCTCTCCCAATACCACAGTCTCATCTTCATCGCCCATCCCTCCGGTATTCTTCTCAACTTTCTCATCCTTACACTTCTTCTATTTTACTATATCTTTTCAATTAACTGACTGGCTCATGCTTTTTTTTTTTTAGGGTTTCTGGTTGCGAGGACTAAAGATGTCATGGATGCCGCTATGGATATTAAGGAAAAAGGAAGCTCTTCTTCTTCGTCCATTCAACGTGTCAGTCTTGTGGATGTCCCTATTGGGAAAGTTCACATTTTGACACTCTCTACTGACTCCTCTACTCTTGCTGTTTCTGTTGCTGCTCATATTCATTTCTTCCATGTCCATTCCCTTCTCGATATGGTACTCTTTTTTTTCTCCCTAAACCCTACTCCATCTACCGTCAAATTTTCAAAATTCAAAATTTTTCTATAAATTGTGATCCTATATCTATCTCCTTGCTCTAATATTTTTTTTTTTGCAGGAGCAAAAACCGTCCTTCTCTTGCTCTCTGAGTGAACCATCATCATCTACTGTCAAGGACATACAATGGCGAAGGAGACCGGACAATTCTTACCTTGTTCTTTCAAATCAAGGGAAGCTATATCATGGTGCTCTTGCTGCCGGCACCCATACTCTTAAACACATAACGGACAATGTTGATGCTGGTATGCTTGCTTTCTTTCTTTTGCCAATAACAGTTACTAAATGCGATACATGCTAGTAGACTTTTTGAAGCCCTTTAGATTTATCACCACAATGCAGAAACAGATGTGGATGCTCCAATCTAACATCCTTGACAATGCCGAGGCTTTTATTGGGTGTAAATATTGCTTGACTTGGTTATTACAGTTTGTTCGTGTAATATATTATTATAGCCTTGCATGAAAACTACCCCTAATACAAGTTGGCTATTCCAACAACTGTACTGTTTTTTCAAATGAAATAAAATTTTCCCATTATGAAGTTGGTGACGAATTTTATTCTGTTACTAGTATGATTATGCTTATTTGTGCTTGCTCTCTTTGATAGTTGAATGGAGTCTAAAAGGAAAATATATTGCTGTCGCAAGAGGGAGTCTTATCAGCATTTTGTCCTCAAATTTCAAGGAAAGGTTCAGTATATCCCTCCCATTCAGATCATGGATTGCTGATAGTGATGATAACTGCACTGTCAAAGGTATTTTCTTCCATTGTCAGATCCCATGCCACTCACATGCACGAACTAATGGATGAATTTTTATCTTTTTTTTTTATGGAGGTAATAATTTGGATGGATGGGAAATGGCTTTTGTATTGGCCAAAGTTGGCATAATTTCTGTCTTTGTTAGCAATCCGGTCACTTGTGTTTTCATGTCATGGCCTTCAGATCTATTGGAATTGGTTTTACATTAATTCAATTAGAGTTTCACTATCAGTTATTATATTGTGGTCTGATTCATATATTAATATCCTCTAAATCCAGTGAGCTATTATTGTACTTTCATCAAGAAGAATTTTCTTGTGTGAATGGATATACAAAGCTCTTTTGGCTTTTGAGTCCCAGTTGTAAATTTTTTGTTCTTGACTTCATGTCTTTCTACTTAAAAAGGTCTTATCTATTTCCTTGAAATATTTTCTGTTGTTAAGTTCTGGAACTGATTTTTTTTCTTGATTAACTGAACCAGTGGACTCTATCAGATGGGTACGTCGTGACAGTATCATTGTAGGATGCTTTCAGCAAACTGCAGATGGAAAGGAAGAAAATTACCTTCTTCAAGTAATCAGCAGAAAAGATGGCAAGATTTATGATGTTAGTAATTGTTCTCCACTTGATTATAAGGATTTGGCCTTCACTTTATTTTCGCTGTTTTCTTTATTTTACACCATTTGCTATTGACATGGTGGAATTTTTTTTTTTGAGGTGCTACTACACTTGTCTGTTTTGAACTTTTAGCTGAATTAATGTAGGGTTACATGGGTTTAGGGTTTGGGTTTGACACTTTGTGCTTTTGCTGAAGTTCTGAAGGAAAAAAAAGACTACCAAAGCTGTGTGTGATTGCCATTCTTTGTTTGTATACTTATTGTTTGAGCATTGATTCATGAAATTTTCTTTTGCAGAGTTCTTCCAAGCCAGTCGTGCTATCATTCTATGATCTATTTTCGGGTCTTGTTGATGATATTGTGCCCTATGGAAGTGGACCTTATTTATCCCTGGACTATTTAGAACAATGGTATCGATGTTAATCTCATACCTGTGTAATTTTTCTTAATACTTGATATGAATGACAACCACAGTGATTACTTAGTTTGTAATCATTAAACTGGGCTAAAAGTTAGGTAATTGCTATTTTGTTAGGCTCCGTTACTAAATATCGTTTTCACTCGAAGGCCATCCCACATAACATAGCTGTGGTTTCATATAATTTGACTGGCACAAATATTAAAGTTTCTTGCAGTGATATAAAACTATGAATTTGTTGAATACTCAATATTGAGAACACTCTTTGTTACTTGAATTTTTCTGCTTTGCGGAACGTTTATTTCCATATCCCATCTTCCTTGAAGCCGTATTGTCCAGAACAAAATCTAAGCATTTCCTGCCCATTTACATTTGTCAATAGAAATGCTTTACTTGGGTTCCAGCAGTAACTCTTTTTTGTTAAGGGCTTCAGACCTATCTACCTTGTGCTGGTTATGACTTTTCACTTCTTTTGATTTATAATGTGTTGTGCAGTATCAATTATCTAATGTGGTCTTGAGTTTGAAACATTAATGTGATTTTTTTTTAATAATAGATAAATTGCCTACCATTTTTTTTTCCCTTTATCTGGTTACTAGCCATATGTGAGTCCCATTACTCCAGTAAGAAATAAATGCCTCTAGTGTCTTTTTAATACCTACCAGTTCAAAGCTGCACTGATTGTAATAATTTAAGTTGCTCTTCTATCTGAATTTTTAATTGCAGTGGGCTTGCAATTACAGCTAACAAGAAGAACACAGATCAGCACATTGTGTTGCTTGGTTGGTCAGTGGAGGATGAGATGAGTGAAACTGCAGTTATTGACATTGAACGAGATACTTTGCTCCCTAGGATTGAGCTTCAAGGTACAGATGAATCGAGTGACTGGTGTGTTTTTTAATAGTGTTGATTGTATGTACTAAGGACAGCTCAAACAAATCAAGTGATTATTTTGTTTTGTCAAGTGTGTTCAGATGACTTAGTTTTTCTTCTGTCTCGGTTCTCTTGAAACTTCATTTTGGATTTTTTATAGCTGTTTTATGAATTTCAGTCATTTCTGGATTGTGGTTAATTTTAGACCTTTTATTCTAAGCAGTGTTTAAATGGCCTTGTTTCAGAAAACGGAGATGATAATTTGATCATGGGGCTCTGTGTTGACAAGGTTTCCCTCAATGGAAAAGTAAAAGTTGAAGTGGGGGTTGAAGAACAGAAAGAACTTTCACCCTACTGTGTTCTTATGTGTGTTACTCTTGAGGGAAAGCTTGTCATGTTCCAGGTTGCAAGGTCAATCTCTATATCATTTGCATCTCCCCTTGTAAACAATAGGATTTGTCATGCCAAATTAGGCATCTAAGTTATTTCTCTCTTCTCACAACCTAAATTATATCAATCCTTTTCCTATGTTGTATATATATGTTCTGACCATTGAATTGCTTTATATTGCAGTGCCACAGGAGCTAATATTCAAGCAGAAGTTGATTCTTCCCTCGAGGATGAGAAAGAGGATATTGCTTTGGAACATGAAGGATGTGATCAGTCTAGTCTTTCTTCTGGGTTGCATGAAGAAACATTGGAAGACATATCTCTAGGTCTTCAACCACAACATGTGAGCCACAAGGAACTACAGCTCAATAAAGATGGTGGAATTCCTACACAGGACCTTGTTCCTTCTGACAAGAATGAGATTCCTGAAAAACTGGAAATAAAATCACTTTCTGTACAACAAAGTGTGAAATTAGGGCAGTCATCTTTGAAGGCCTCAATACCAGAGATACCTAGTTATTTAGGGAGTGATTCCAGCAAAACAGAAACTCAAAGACTTGCTGGGTTTGCGTCTAGATCCGCCTTATCTGGAAAAGTTTTAACTGATGCCCCCAGCATATCAAGTCGAAAGGATTTACCAAACAATGCTGATCTTTTTAAGGCACCTCCTAGGGACGTTGGATCAAATGCTTTACCAGGTGTCCCATCTCAGTCATGGTCAAGTGGAAAAGTTACATTATTAGCTTCAACTTTGATTCAAGGAAATAGACCTGATTTTAATAATGTTCAAGTTGGTGCTGCGAATGTTCCTAGTGACCTTGGTAGTAAATCTTTTTGCTTGAAGGATACTGTTGGTCAATCAACTTCTGTCAACGCTTCTGTTAGACCAGCTCTTGACGGGGAACAAAGAGGTTCGATTGTGTCAGGGACAATTGAATCATTGCCTACCTTTCGAAGCTCACAATTGTCTTCTCACGAAAATTTTGCTTCAGCCAGGTCTCCAAACCACAGACTCAAGTATTCAAAAGACAACTACAAAACTTCATCCCTGAGGAGTTCCGAGCCAAACTTATCAAAACAATTTGGTAATGTATGTGTATTTTTCCTATGCTGGTGTTACAGAAATTCTAATCTAACTCTGGGACAGGATCTCTTACAGTAATCATGCCATTTCAATCCTTTAATGTGAATTGTATCTTTGTTTATTTGTAACTTTATAACCTAGCGAAAACTGAAAGGCAGCATTGCAAGATAGTACCTATGGAGATTCTTAAATTTTAATTTCTATACTGTCAATCAAGTTTAGTCTTGCATAAATTTCACAAGCATTTACCTGCTTTACGAGCCAGCATATCAAAGTTTTTTTTTTACAGGTACATTTTACATGATTGGCTTGTTCCCACATATGCATGTGTATATCTGCATAAATGTCTTTTTTCTCTTTGGGATCTTGGTTGTTTCTTTTTCTCTTCCTTTTGAGGAATGGGAATGTGGTGTTTTTCTTATTTTCCCAATTGCACTGCTTCTTTTGTCTTGTATTGTCCTTTAAGAAATTTCTATACTCTAGATTAAAGAGCTAGCCAAAGAGTTGGATACACTTCTGGAATGCATTGAAGAAAAAGGTGGTTTCAAGGATGCCTGCACTGTTTTTCTGAGAGGCTCAGTTGAAGCTTTGGAGGAGGGCATGGGAACTCTCTCTGAAAATTGCAGAATGTTGAAGGTGATATTTCATTGTAAAGCTCATTGTTATTTCTTAGCTCAGCTATCATGTATTATTATCAGCTTGCAGGTTTGATTTGTTTACACTTTCATCTGTTGTTCTGTTAGTTGCTATATTCACTAGAAAATTATCACTCAGTAAGAATGATAGGTTCTTTAATATTTAAGGCAGTAAAGCAAGAGTGAAAAATGGGATGAGAGAAAGAGATTTCTGGTCTTCTCATCTCCTAGGAATAGGATTAATAGCAAAATAGATGAAACTTGAGAGTACAGCTTTGGAGTTGAGGTCCCTTTTGAGTGAATCTCTTCCAAGCTGACCATCTATGAAACAATGAAATTTTAAACTCAGGTGTGTAAATATGATTTTGCATGGTCATCGATCTATTAAGACCTGCATGTCTGTGTATGCCTCTGCATTTTTGTGCATTATGTACACTGTATATAGGTGCTTCGTGATGCATGTAGCCAGATTGCTTCAAGTGTTATTTATTGTGTCTTAGTATTTTTCAGAGTGTGATGGATGAGCGGCTTGGAGAGATCCATCATCTCCTAGATAAAACCGTGCAAGGTATTTTTCAGTTTTCCAAATGTCTTGTTATTGCTAACAGCATTTTCATTTTCTTGAATTGAATTATTTGAGAAATTTCTTAATATGGGAACTTTCAGTAACTTAAAAAGCAGAAGTTATTAAGTCATATTGATATAGACGTCACTTCACTGAAAGTTTTAGAAATTAATACAATCTGCTGCAAAATACTATTTCAGGATTATAATGAAATTGGTATAATGCATCTCTCATTTTTTATTGTGTTGGTTTCTTGTTTTGAGTTTCCATTCGGTTGTTCATCTGGTTTTCAGTTTTGGCAAGGAAAATATATGTAGACGGTATTGTCAAGCAAGCTTCTGATAGCCAATATTTGGAACTCTGGAATCACCAAAAGTTGAGCTCTGAACTTGAGTTGAAGCGGCGGTGTATACTAAAACTAAATCAGGTTGGTTATCAGTTGTTAACTTGTGAGATTTTTCCAACTTGACAATTGCTATATCTTAATCCCTTTTCCAGGAGTTGACTAATCAGTTGATTCAATTGGAGAGACACTTCAATGCCCTCGAACTTCAGAGTTTTGGTGGAAATGCTGGATTTCACACAGATCGGAGAACTTTGCAGATTAGATATATGCCTTCAAGGTATAGTTGATATCAGATGGTTAGCTTGTATATGAGAATTGCTAAAAAGAAGATAAAACTTGAAAATAAAATCTACTGTTGTTAATAGCTTGCAGAAGCTGTTAAGCAAACAATTGCTGGAAGCTCATGATCAAATAGATAGCAAGGCAATCCAATTTTAGCCTTGTGAAAATTGGTGGCTTTGCTATACTAATTTCAGTAATTCTGAAAATATTTTGTTTGCAGGCAACTTCAGTCCTTGCATAGTTTACAAAACACAATGAGTTCACAGTTAGCAGCTGCTGAACAACTTTCTGAATGTCTCTCAAAACAAATGTCCATGCTGAATTTAGAGTCACCTGTAAGACAAAAGAATGTCAAGAAGGAACTTTTTGAAACAATTGGAATCCCGTATGATGCCTCATTTAGTTCGCCAGATGCAATGAAAGCTGGTGATACCTCTTCATTGAAGAAACTTTTATTTTCTTCGGGTTCTGCTGCCACTAAAGGCAAGTCTAGGAGACACCAATCAAGTGCTATGAAAAGTTCTGATTCAGAAACTTCAAGGAGAAGGAGGGACTCGCTTGATCAGGTAATTCTTTTTCAAGCCATCTTATCAAATCTTGATGATCACTCTAGTGTTAATCACATGTTAACCTCAACTAGTTGATATTGAAATTTAGTTGTCCTGAGTTGAGTCCCCTTATGATACACAATTCACTGAAGCTAGATTGCTTTTGCAGATAGCCAAAAATTTGCTTGAATTATAGAATCAATCTACTAAAACTTTTCCATTGGATGTATGAATTGAGCTTCGCTCAGACCATTCTGCCTGGTTACTCTTATTATGGATTCACATGCTCTCTTTAACATGACTTTTTGACGATGCTACTTATATTTAAAACAAACAAATAATATCACTGAGGCAAACAATTCAGGAGATGGAAAAATGTACACAAGAAGAGACTTAATTCAAAACTTCAAGATAAAAATAAATGGGAAGAGATTCAGTGGTTGAAACTTCTTATAGCCATGTTTAGAATCAATTAAGGTTGCTCTTCCAGGAGATTTAGTTTGGTTTCAGTGTGGATTAGAATTTTACTAAAATATATGTTCTGGTAAATTAGCAGAAGCATATTTAACTCTAAAGAAAACCGAAAAGCTTTAACTTGAAGAGAACTACAAATTCCTGTTACTGTCTTCTTAGAACTTCAAGTTATGCTTCAAGTTATGCTTTTATGTAAGTATTCCATGTTATCCACTGTGCTGATAGATCTTTTGCAAGCTCCAACATGCATGTTATTTCTTATGACCCTGCTGCAGAGCTGGGCTAGTTTTGAGCCTACGAAAACAACTGTAAAAAGGGTGCTTTTGCAAGAAAATCAGAAGAAAAATGTGAATAAATCATTCTTGTTGAAGGATAGGCAAATTTTTAGTTCTGGCTTGGGGGACATCTCCACAGTTCACCAAGAAGACCAGACATCCCGATCTTTCTTGCACCCATTGGAAAGCAAAGGTGAGCTATTACAAAGTTTAGATGAAACAGCATGTGTTCACTTATCTAAAAGCATAGGAAGAAAATGCACCTGATGGTTGCTATTTTTTATGTTTAAGCAGGCCTTCATTATGGATCCCCTAAACAAACATTTGAGAAAAAACCAACCGTTCCATTTAAATGGGCTTCTGATCCTCCAATGTCATCACAGCCTCTGGGCTTGCGTTCTCCTATACTGCAAAATAACAACATAGGGATGGTATCGGTTTCGTCATCCCTGGTATCACTGCCAGGAGGAGAAATAAGTAGCAGGGAAGCCGACAATATGACTGCCGATAAATCTAAGAGTATGTTTTCTCAAATTGAGAAGCCTGATTCTGTTTCCACCAATGAGACCAGACGTATTCAGCAAACTGAAGCTAATATAAATAAAAATTCAGCAGACTCTACTGTGCAACCAATGCAGACACCTTTGTTTCCAAAGAAACCAAATGAGATTCCTGTTTCAACTACCAGCAGCGTGCTTGCAAAATCAGCAATGCAAAGTGTGAAGCCTGGACCAGCAGACACCAAAAGTTCATTTTTCGAATCTCCCTATAAAAATTATGAACCTCCGCTCTCTTTGTTAGGTGCCTCTTCTGTGGCTCCCGCCCAACCTGGAAAGGTTCCTGAGATCAATTTTGCTACTAGCAAAGGCCAGCCTAGTGAAAAAGTTTCATCTTCTCCATCAGCTTTCATATCGCTTTCTGTTTCATCATCTCTGATGTCCAATATATCACCAAACGTCTCATCATCAATATCTACACCGACATTGTCAGCTGCAATGTCACTGAGCACATCTTTAACCAGTTCTAAGGTCACCACCGGCTCTAATCAAACAGTTACTTCGACATCATTGTCATCAGTTTCTGTCTCACCTGTTTTTTCTACCGGTTCATTGACTTTTCAGGCCCCCAGGACAGTGTTACCCTCACATGCTCCACCTCCAACTTCAGAGTTTTCTCCAGAGCTGCAACCCCCTTTAGGGAAAACTCTGCCTTCTAGCAATCCAAGTCCTTCATGTTTGACATCAGAATCCCTTGAAACAGATATTCAGCCTCTTATAGGAAAACCTGCACGAAATTTAAACCCCCCTGCTACACCTTCAGTGTCAGAATCACTTGAAACAGAGCCCCAACCTCCTCCTGCTGGAAAAAATCCACCTTCTGTCACTCCAGTTGCTCCTTCAGAATCAGATTCCCCGAAAACAGAGGTTCCCCATCCTCCGGGTGAAGCAAGTTCAAAGTCAGATGTGGATGTTCCTACAACTGCTCCACAGCCTAACCCTTCTACATTTGGTTTGAAGCTTGAACCTTCAGCATCATCTGTCCTTGCTACAGGACTATCAACTGGATTTGCACCAGGAAACCAGCCCAGCTTGAACCACTCTGGAAGTACTGCATCTAAGGTGGCTCTGAATTCTCAACCTCAACAGCCATCTTCTCATAATGTTCCTTTTGGAGCACCAATCCTGACTTCTGATAGCGTTAGTGGAAAGAATGAAAGTTTGGATGTTGCAGTTACAGAAGAGGTTGAAATGGAGGAGGAGGCTCCCGAGGCTAGCTGCACAAATGAACTTAATTTGGGAAATCTTGGAGGTTTTGGGATTGGTTCAACCCCTATCCCAACTGCTCCTAGAGCAAATCCATTTGGCAGTCCATTTGGTAGCACAGGATCAAATGTAGCAACCTCTTCGTTGACCATGACTGTACCTAGTGGAGAGCTTTTTCGACCTGCCTCTTTCAACTTTCAATCTCCTCAGCCATCCCAAAAGCCTCCACCAACAAATATGGGTGCTTTCTCTGGTGGCTTTGGCACAGGAGCAGTTGCTCAAGCTCCTGCTCAAAGCCAGTTTGGCCAGCCAGCACATATTGGATCAGGACAGCAAGCACTGGGATCAGTTCTTGGGACTTTTGGGCAGTCAAGACAGTTTGGAACTGGTTTACCTGGAAGTGGTTTCGCTTCTACCAGTGGTTTTGGTGGTGGCCTTGCTACTAGTAGTTCAACAGGTGGCTTTGCAAGTGCTGCAACTGCTGGCGGGTTTGCTGGTGTTGCTTCTACTGGTGGTGGATTTGCTGCTTTGGCCTCATCTAGTGCAGGATTTGCTGGTGTGGCTGCTGGGGGTGGGTTTGGTAGTGGAGCTTCTGGTGTTGGGTTTGGTGGAGTGGCTTCTGGTGGCAGTGGCATTGCTGGTGTGGCTTCAGGTGGAGGTGGGTTTGCCGCAGCAGCCTCGAGTGCTGGTGGTTTCGCAGCAGCGCCTGCATCTGGTAGTGGATTTGGTGCATCAGGTAGCATGATTATCTAACACTCCATTTTCCTCATCTTTTGTTTAATGCATGCGAAGTCTTTGCTGATTTGCAGTGAAAATTTGCACAGGTAGTGGATTTGGGGCTTTTGGCAGCCAACAAGGTAGTGGAGGATTCTCAGGTTTTCCTGGTAATGCAGGAGGCAGCCAACAAGGAATTGGTGGTTTCTCTGCTTTCAGTGGTAATCCAGCAGGAGCTGGAAAGCCTGCGGAATTATTTACACAGATGAGAAAATAGAGTTCAGAGCTTTTGGACTAGATTATGTGTAGACAGATCACTGGTATTATAAATAAAATGGGATTGAGATTCTCTAGGATATACTTTTGCTGTTTAACGTGCAGGACAAAACAGACCATAGATTGAATTTATGGCCGTTCAAGTTGTGGGCAGGAGGAGGGGGGGTTTGTATGCTGGAATACTTGAATGGTTTGTTCCTTACTTGAATCCGTCACTCTCTAATAGTTGTACTGGGTTAACCAACCAAGCACTTTAAGCTATGGCAATGCAAATGCAACTTAGGAAAAGCAAACCCCCGCTCTCTTCTATATAACAATGAAGTTAATTTGTCCCAAAAAAATTGAGAACAGCGCAGGCAGGGGCGCAACTAGGAACTTTTTTTGTCCTCAGCTTTGATATAAATACATATAAAATATTTTTTAAAATTAATTATTTACTCGGATGTATAAATTTATCAAGTTAATAATACAATTTTAATTTAAATACATAACATAATATATATATATATATATAAATTTAAAATACATAAAATTCAAAATAAAAATAAAAATAAATTGTACTATCAAAGTTGCATCCTTTGATGTTTTATAGAATATAATTCATCTAAAATCGAATCTGAATCAATATCTTTAACAAGCTCTTGTTCAATATAAATCATCATAGAATCTGTTAATAACTCTTCTTTTATTTTATTACGAAGCACAGTTTTAACATGTTTCATAGTTAAAAATGTCCGTTTTATAGTGGCAATGGAAACAAGCAAAGTCAAAACAAGTCGAATTAACCTATCAATCAAATGATAGTACTGCGACTTATTTGTTTCAGCTAATTCTCGATATAATTCAGAAATGATAGACATATTCTGAAAGCTTTCATGATGAATCACATCAATCTGATAATGCTCTAATTGAGATTTCAAATAATACATTTCTTGTTCATTGAATCTTCAGGATAAAATTTCTCAGCAAACTTGTAAATAGCATCAGGTTTAAATGATTTAAAGTTGTTCTTAGATTCTAAAACAGAGCTAAGTACAAAGAATTCCACTGTCCCATCATTAAATATAGAATTTAATTCTTCCAATTAAAAATCTATTATTAAGTTAAATATATCATAACGATAATGCTGATAAACTGTCACTGAATTTTATTATTGAAATGAACAACCTGTAGTTTTTTTATACAAAACATTCCTACGTGGTACATAAAATTCCCACGTGCATTAAAAATAAACATTTAACAACATCATTTACTACACTAACAATTTTAAATTTTTTTATTAAAATATTTACACAAATTTACAATATTATCATCTCATTTATATTAATTTTAGCTACCATTTCCACCTCTTAACAACTTCAACGATCTTTACAACAATAAAAGTATTTAACATTGGCTTCTTTAACCCACCAATCATAACATGGATATCAACTCCCGACATAACTGACCTTATTCGTGGCATCTTTGGCTGCAATCAACATCATTCACAAGTTTGATATTCTTTGGCAGAGGCACTCCTGGTGTCTTAATTCCGAACATCGAACCTGTAATCTCAATCTATGCTGAAATCTGGGTGAAATCTCCAGCTGTTTCAATTGCAGTCTTGAGGTCAACCTGTGGATTTCCTGCGAAGATTGTCCCATTGCCAACTGCAACAGGGAAGTCATCGCCATTGACGACGATTGCCCCAGAAGCAGACAGTAAAATTTCCTTGTGTACAAACACCTGCCAACCCTTCAATTCATGTTCGCCTGTATTAATTATCGTTGCCAAAGATTTGAACGCCCATGCCTGCGCGGATGCATTCTTTACCTTTTGGATATTCTTTTTCACGAGATGTGAAAGAATAGGTAAGAAAGATGCAGTAAATTTTTTTTTTTTTGTTACCTGGCCTACAGCCCACCTTAGCCTTGTAAAAGGCTCCGCCCTTGAGCACAGGCACAAGGAAGAGGGAAAATAAACAAAATCCAGCAGTCGGAAGCTTTCAGCGCCGGCATCATTATCAAACAGGAATACCCAGTTCAGAAATCTTCGTGATGCGCTTGTCAAGTTTGCTCCTTTGCCGCTTCAAAAGGGATGCCATAGAAGCAACCTAACCATTAAAATATAGAGATGAGATAACCTTCAGGGCATCTTCAAAGGAAGAGCTAAAAGGAAAAGCCAAAAAGCTTTCATCCTTAATTTTACAGCTCTAATGGGAGAGCTAAAATAGTATTTCTAAGTTAAAGAGCTATTCCTGAATCAAAAGAAATCATCGTGAATGTTGATACTTATGGATAAGAAGCAACTCATGTAGGTCACAGGTGCAGCATGCTTGAACGAGAAACATCAAGGTTTTGCTGCTGTCATTTTAAGTGTAGATAACGTCTGACAGCCAAGCCAAGTTACCGTAGGAGATTCTCAT
>Ga0325404_1003851_pt1 | contig 16026 bp, 7 predicted proteins | sample PopdelMetagenome_18_FD_205664 | JGI IMG/M metagenome (GOLD analysis project Ga0325404, IMG submission 205664) | Populus deltoides microbial communities from Bellville, Georgia, United States - Xylem-Control-R1 | ecosystem: Host-associated > Plants > Phyllosphere > Stem > Wood/Secondary xylem... | reverse complement strand
CAATGTTTTTAAGTCCATCCGTCCTATAATTGATGCTATCATCAGGGGCTAAAATTCATTTATTTTCCACCCCAGAGAATGTTATGGTGGGCAATTTCCTATTTTTTCCGTTTCCTTTCTGGAAATTGTACGCTTGAAAGTCATCATGTATGACCAACAATATTTAATAGTGAAATAAACGTGCATGTGATATCCGTCGAGTACTATCAATAAAATAAATACAAATTATTCAAATCTCCAAGAACATACGTAAATTTTACTTTCCTCGGTTGCAAGGTTTGCTAGAATCTTGTAATGTCATGCTTCTAGAGAGAAGATTTCATATTAATGTCAAGAGATCGAATGTTATGGTGGTTCAATCTATGTTCGGGTCTCTGTATTAATTTCCATAAGAGTGGCTTGGTGGGTGTAAATGTGGATGAGATGTTCATAGTAGGGATCTCGGGTGTTCTCAAATGCAGAGGCGACACACTACCAATTAATTACCTAGGCCTTCCTCTTGGCTCCAATCCTAATAGGATTTCCACATGGAAACCTGTGCTCTCCAAAATTCATGGGAGACTTGGTTCTTGGAAGGGTAGGTTGTTATCTCTGGCTGGAAGAGCTTGCTTAATCAAAAGTGTGCTAGCTACTACACCACTTTACTACATGTCTATATTTTGTATCCCAAAAACAGTAACTCATCAGATTATAGCAATGCACTCTCGATTCCTATAAGGTAGAGGCATTGACAAAAGAAAGATCCATAAATTGGCTTGGAAAACTGTGGTTAAAGAAAAAAATAGGGGAGGGCTTGGTATTGGGTTTGTCTTGGCAAAAAATAAAGCTTTTCTTTTTAAGTGGATTTGGAAACTTGGTTGCGATGACAAGGCTAACTGGGCTAATTTGATTAGGAAAAAATATAAGCCAAGTTTTAGCAACGAGCTGCCTCAATTTAGTAAAAGATTCTCGGTGACTTTGAGATGTATTTACTCAACTACTACTAGCAATGACCAGGATAACACCCTGATGAGAAATAGTTACAAACTTCAAATAGGAAAGGGTAACCAGGTAAAGTTTTAGAAAGATATTTGGCTGACTAGTTTTTGTTTAGCTCACTCTTATCATATTCTATTTTGGCTTTTTTTCTTGAAAGTAGGCCTCGAAGATGTGTGGCAATGGAATCTAAATTGGATGAGACCCCTTAGAGCTAGAGAGAGTTTGAAGCTTCATGGGCTAATTTCTGATCTAAACCTAGCAAGAATCCATTGAAAGAATAAAGATAAGTTGGTTTGGGAATGGGAAAAGGATGGAGAATACATTGTGAACTCCTGTATGCTTGCCCTTGACAGAAGTAGGTTTGCTGGAACCAAACCATATGACATTATGGCTGGCTCTAAATGAAGGGCTATGTACTAGAGCTTTCCTCGTCAGGAGACATATTTTGAGTCCACAAAATGATTGTTATCCTTTTTTGTGATCCATATTCTAAAATTATTTCCCACATTCTCATACATTGCCCCGCGAGTTAAAAACTTTGGAATAAAATTGTAGCTTGGAGAGGCTTAAACTGGATAATGACTTACGACCTAGATAACCTTCAATGTCAATGACAAGACTTTTTGCAGGATAATCACTGTAAGTTTGAAAGATCTGTTTGGAGTGGTTTTATGTTCAACACTATTTGGGCTCTTTGGAATAGCATGAACAAATTGATGTTTGAGGAAAAGCAGCTTATTTGGGAGGATATCTTGTGCCATATGTTCTTTTTTGTTGTAGATTAGATAAAAAATTTGTATGCTTTATTTTGATAAATAAGTGTTGACCTATATAGAAACCACGAATGCATCTCGTCCTAGACTGTAGTGGATTGATTCTAAATGGCTTTTATTGCTAATGTTCTAGCAGTAAAATTATGCTTTTTCATTGTTTGGCTTTGGCTATAATCTATATAGCTAAAGCTTCTGTTCTTTGATCCCATTTCCAATGAAATGTTGAGGGATGAAATTGAAAAAAAAAGTTTCAACAAAAAATTATTAAAAACAAAAAAATTGAAATTAAGAGAATAAGAATCAAATATGACATAAAATAAAATAAATTAATATATTGAGGGATGTAATTTATATATAAAAAAAAGATTTCAATTAAGAGAATGATATAAAATATTGAGGGATACAATTGAAGAAATTATCCAAATAAGAGAATGATATAAAATATTGATTGATGCAATTAAAAAGATAATTTAATTAAAATAATAGTTGAAAAAAAATCAAAATTAAAAATATAGGGACCAAATCTGAAAGCTGAAAAAACTAAAAGAGAATTAATTGAAAGAAAATTCCAACTATATAGATAATCTAAAATAAAAGAAATAACAATAAAAGGAGGAGAGAGGAAAAAAAAGGAAAAAAAGAAACGACAATCGGTGCAAAACTTGACTTGTTATAGCCACATGTGTCATCCATTAATGGAAGTGACACCATAAGGATTAAAATGTTGTCATAAAATTAAGCTTTTAATGATAATTTCTATGATATTGTTAATGATGTTTTTATCATAATATTGGTGGAGTTCAATTTTTTTACTAATTTTCTATGATATTTGATAAATTCTTATAAAAAAAAGATCTCCACATCTTAATTAATCTAAACCAACTTTAGATTTCTTGTGGCCAAAATTCATACATATTAACATGATCCAAATCAGACTTGATACAAGCTTCAACAAGCCTACTTTGTTACCCAAATTAAACACATACATGGGTTGCTCAAATCTGGCCGAATGCAAAATTGATGGCCTTGGATTGAACCCCTCATCATACATAACCTAAGGCTAATCGAACTCATTTTATGATAAAACGCTCTCATGGTTGAATAGTTTCCAAGCTAGAAACCCTTTATGGCTAATTGCATTCCAAACTAAAAACCAAGGGAAGACACAATAGTAGCCGAATGGCCTCCTATCCAAGCTAAGAAACATAACCAGATGTTCAACATGAAAAATCCAAGTCTAAATCGTATCAAAACTTCATCTTATTTTGAAGTTACTATACATCAATATTGTATATAACAACTTCCTCATACATAGTTAGATAAGATTCCTTAATTTTATGGTACTCTAGAGTCTTGATGTTAAGATTTAGAGCGAAGTATTTCTTTTTTCCTTTTCCTTTTTTTTTTTTGCTCTATAACTTAAATGATCATAGTTACCAATATATATAAAAAAATATGCATACGTCCATTAATGGGAACAAAATGAGTTTTGCCAAAATAATTGTTGAGATGCTTTGCTTTTTCAAATGAAACTTCCCAAAAACATTTGTCAATCGAACTGACATGCTTGAATGTGTCAAACCATCAATATTTCACTTTAAAAATGATTGTTTGTTAATAAAAAAAAAAGGAAAAAGTTTCATAATCAGAGCTCAAATTCTATTTAATCTAAATGTTTGTACTACCCTTTTCTTATCAAAACAGTCCTGGATGGGGTCCTTTGGTAAAGGGTAGGCATGAAAACTGATAATATTTTAAAATCTAGAATGCTTAAAAATATGGTTTTTTAGTGTTTGGATAGTAAGTAATCTCACGCTCACGTTAATATTCCCTTCTCTACAGTTTAAAAAGTTGATGGTTGGTAGTAGAAGACCTAACTCCTAAAAATAAACATTTTTAGTGAGGTTTAGGAACCCTCCAATAATAAAGTCAATGATTTTTATAAGGGGTTGAGAGAATGTGATTTAAATTCTAAGAACAAGAATGTTTATTCTTGCTTGTGTATGATAAACGCTCTGAAAATAAGAGTATGAATACTTAAAGGATAAAAAAGCATGAACCATTTACCTAGATAGTTCAGGGGGTATATATTGCCCCTAAACCTTGTTATATTGCTTAAATGGAGGAGTTGGAATGTTGTTTTCTTTTGACAACATTAATGAGAGATAAATATTAATTACACAACATTAATAAGGAAAAAATATATTTACACAATATTAATGAAGAATATATATCACTTATATCATATTAATGTTGATGGAAATATGGTTGGTCATTAGAAGATTTTTACATACCTAGAGGGTATAAGGAAATGCCTTTTAACTTTTTGTGTTAAAAGCCATTAAAATAAACAAATAAAGCTTCATGACCCAACATAGAGCCTATAATGATCATTAGTTCCATACACATTTGGACCTAGAATCATCCTAAGTCCAAGGGTGATGAGTCTAATAGATTTTAGATTCATATATACTTGGGTTATGTATACATAGGCTTAACACATAACTGAACCCAAGGATATTAGATCTACAATTCATCATATTGATATGTACATGGGCTCAGTACATAGCTGAACGCCCGAACTTAATAATAATAGGTCTGACAATTCATCAAACTTAAATGTACACAGGCTCAACATCTAGCTGAGCCCAAAAATATTGGGTTTAGAAGCAAGCATGATCCATATCATTTAGGGTTTAACATTCTGTAGAAGCTAAATATGTTGAATTATTAACCTTTTTTTTCTTTTTTTGTCTTTTTTTATTATGGACTTATAGAAAAACATATATAAAATAAATTAATCCGTCACAAACATAGCTATATACTTCAATACCAACTACATTAAAGCTAACTTCCTTTACTTAAACATCCACCACATTTATTGGCCAAGTAGTTCTACACCACCTCCGGGCTACAGTTTAAGGTTGTTTATCACTTTGGAATCTCAGAAATTCATTCTAAAAGTCCACTACTTAGATTCTTTTTTTTTTCCCCCTGAAGTGAATAGAAATTTCTCACCATTTTCTTTATTCTCTCCTTCATTTCTGTTGGTTTTAGAAATTTCTTTTACATTTTTTAAACGCTTTGTCAATTTATTACAGAAGATGATAATAATAATAATAATAATAATAATAATAACATGTGTGTGGATGTAGAATGTGTTGCGAGCCTGCATATTCAGGTAAACAACACAACTGGATGTAGATAGGAGTTGAGACTATTCATATTTTCTTGGTCTCCAACTTAAAGTGAACTTCATCAAAATACCAACCACTTAGATATGCAGTGTTGTAGTTCTGATTTTAAGTGGACACTTTTGTTTTGGACCCCTCAAAAGGAGTTGAAGTGCTACCGTTTTCAAACTATATCATTTCAGCTTCTGTTTGCACATTACCACCAAAAATATGATTGAATTACAACTTTCACTGTTTTATTATTGTTAAATTAAAAAAATATTATAAAATTGTCAATAATCCGTTGTAGTCTAGTTGGTTAGGATACTCGGCTCTCACCCGAGAGACCCGGGTTCAAGTCCCGGCAACGGAATTTTTTCTCCCCTCTTGTTTCCTAATTTTATTTCTTATAATATCTATTATTTCGATTTCCTTATAAGAGAAGTTTAAGGGAAAAAAAAGATTTTGGGCGGGAAATAATAGAAATCTCTTTTGGCGGCCATACTGAAGCCCAAATTAACAATTCCTCCTCCTAGGGTTTCTAGTGGAGAGAAGAATGAAGAGAGCAGGCATCGAAGAGAACCTCTTAGCGATCCTCGACTCCGCCTCCGATTCTAAACACACACCAGACGCCAACGATGACAGTAAGCCTTTTCCACACCACTTTTTAATCTAAGCTGATTAATTTTTAATTAATCGCGTTTTAATTTGAAACGCTAGGGCTTGCATTTCTGGAAGCAGTTCGCAGCGCTTGCATTGTTAATGAAAATCCTCCAACAAGGTGATTAATTTCCTTTTTAATTTTCTTCAAATCATAAAAAGAAATTATATTTGTAAATTTCCTTTTGGTTAATATTTTGGAAACTGTTCTATGAAGCAGCAAAATGCGTGAGGCGGTGTTTCAAATTTTGAGGGTTGGGAAATCATTGGAATTGATTACGGAAAGTTTTCGCCTTTTAAATGAGTTGGATAAGGTACTTAATTGCTTCTCTTTGGACCTTACTGTTAATTAAATCTTAATTTAGACTTGTTTTCTTTAATACTTTAACTTAATCTGAGTTTGGACTTGGGATACTTGAAGATTTATTTTTGTTTTTTTCTTCCTGCGTTTAGCGTTTTCCACGCGTGTATTTGTCAGAGAAAGAAGCATCAGAGTCATCTCACCTAGTCGTGGTTGAGGAGGTATTAAGTTTTGCTTTATCTAAGTGTGTATTTTGATCAATGTTTCTAATTGCCGTATTTTGATGAGGATGATGATAGATATTACATTCTTTTGTTGCTGGATATTAGGGCTGGTCGCCATTTCTTTTTAATTTGGAAAATGCATCTAGAGAGAGGGGAGCTGGTGGCAGAAGCATTAGCGGACCACTTGACTCATTGGTGAGTTGATTGTGATTGAAATCGAAGTGGTTGAATTGTGTTTTTTTTCATTAAGAGGTGCTTGTTCTTTTGATTTAAAGATTGCACCACCGGATAGTATTCCTTGTTTTGAATAATTTCTTTGAAGTTGTTTGTTAGTGAAAGCCGATGTTTGTTACCTGCATCCTGCTTTTTTATTCTATTTTGGTGGCTCTGTTATTCTCAGGGTTTCCTTCAGTTAATGCAAGAACTTGCTGAAGTGGCTAATGAGGGAAACCTTCAAGCATTAGAAATAAAGGTTAGTTTATTTATTCTTTTTTCAAGTAAATAAGAGATAAGACAAGGTGTGCAGTGTCTTTTAGGTCCTAATAGCACACTTGTTCATAGGTTTTTCAATTTAAATTTTATGAAGGTTGGGATACTCTTCCCCGTTGAGTCACTTACTGAGCATTCTTCTGACATGCCTTTCTTTCAGTCACTGAGGAACATGTTGCTGTTTCAATATCTTGTCAATGCTCTTGAAGGAGACTTTTTACCACGTAACAGGGTGTATGAAGGTATTATTACATGCCTTGTTCGTATGCTTTGAGGTACTTGTGAGATATAAACAGCTTATTATCGTGTTGCAGAAACCATGAATTGGACCCACCTAAGGGAGTCTTTGCTCAACATGCTTTTGGTATATCCTCACCTTCTGAGTTGTAAATCTCAATGTATCTTGTTACTCATTGAGTGTGATGCTGTAATCCTTAATTGATGTCTTATAACCTTCAGCCCTCTAAAAATTTTAATTGCCATTTCTTCCATTTTAATTTATATTTTTTCTCCTACTTGGAGGCATTGTGTGGCTATTAAATGTTTGAAGATGTGAATATCTTGTATCATATTTATTTTGCAGAGTACAAGAAGAATAAACTACAAAGGCTTGATGAAAGATTGCTTATCCATTATGTGTGGATTGTTTGACGTTTCTGCTGGAATAAGTGAGGATCTAGAATTTCCTGACGATGCTGCTTCAAAACTATCTCATAATGGCAATACAGCTTCAGCATTAGCTTTATTTGAATTAGGAAATAATGCTTGTATTGCCTTGCAAAAACTTCTGATAATGGCAAGTCACTAAAAAGACTCCTTGAGTTAAGAATATTTAAAATCATCTTTTCTATAAACTCTGATGCTGTCAACTTTTCTAGATTATGGACCTTGACATGTCTAGGAAGAAAGCAGACATGCAAGGTTCTACAACCAGAGCTGATGGTGTGAGGTATTTACTTGCACTCATTTATCTCTGTGATTTTTGATTGAGTAAAGTGAACATGCTGCTATGATTTGATTCAGGACCCCTCTAATGGAGATAATTTTGGATGAGCTAACTTATGACATAGATATGCTTTCTCCATTTCTCAAGGTATCCTTTTTAAGTTGTCAAGTACTCCCTTCTGTGTATGCTATGCATTCATAAAGATGCAGAATCTCTGAAAGATTTAGGTGGAGGGGTACTAGTCTTGTTCTGGCTTCCTGGCTTTGGAATCAGAGATCACTTTTGGCCAGAACCTCAAAATAAAATACCTTTCTTTCACTTTTTTCCATTACTTTTATGCTTTCTTTATTAGCTGGTTTTAGCAAGCTTTCATTCTCAGATGGTCTGTAGGTACTAAACCATGGGCTCTTTTTTCTGATATTTTCATGCTATTTTTTGCATGATTAGGTGTTGCATTTAGAATTGTAAGCAGTCTCCCACTTAGATTCCTGTTATCTATTTTTTATGCTGTTGTTTAATATAACTGTTGAAGTTGTTTAATCAAACAAGTGAAGATATTCTTCTTCTCATGATCAGAATGATTTGCAGGTATTTAATGAGCCTAAGTGGAAGCTCGAAATCATCTTGCAGTATTTTTCAAAATACACCACTAGAGTAAGTGAGCTGTCAATATTGTTGTCATTTAAAATAATGTGCATTTTCCCCAAAGCTTTTTTTGGTAAACATGTAGGTGGTTAAAAGCATCTATAACTCTGATTACTTGTTTACGGGGATATATTTTATTCTGTAGCTGTCCACTCGCACTCGGAGATCAAATGGTCCTACTGAGGATGCAACAACATTCAGTGGAGTCTTAAACTGCTTTTCCAATATCACCAGCACACGAAGCATTACCAAAAAGATAAAAGCAGATGTAGTTCAGGTGCTTTTAGCACATGCTTTTCAGGTGATTATTCTTGCTTTCAACTAGTTATACAATACTCAACAATGCAAGTACCTAAATTTGGGGCGGTGCTAGTACTTTTGCTTACAAATTTGTTTTATTGCATATACAGACTACTTTCACATTGCCTTCATGCCCTGAAATTTCATATTATGGCCTCGGTGATTGCTTATATACATCATGCTATTTCTATAAGCACAATGTCATTTGCAATGTATAGTTGTTGGGAGTTTGTGTTTCTTAAATTCTGAAATAAATAGCTAAAAGTTTTGAACACCATTTGGGGGTATTTCCTACCGTCATACAGTGGCCTTCCTACCAAGAATCCGTGATGTGGTTGGGGTTCATTGTGGATTTTAGAAATTTAGAAGCGATAGGGTTTTGCTGCCCATTTTTCCAGGCAATTTAACATATTCCCACTCTAGTCAATTGTCAAATCAATATGTGAAGAAGATAGATAAAAATCGTTGGAAATTTATCAGGGATTTGTTCATCTGTGATTGTTCATGTTTTAGGTGAGACAATTCCTAAATCTCAATGGCAGGGGTACTATCATTTAAGAAATTCAAAATTTGTTTCTTTGTAAAAAATTGGTTTTTTTTTTTTTTTCAATTATAAGGTTTAGTGACAATATTCTTTTGTAAATAGGTTTAGTGAAAAGTGAAAGATCTGGGCCCTGTTTCTCCAGTACGATTCTTGTTTTGATATGATCGAATTTTGGACTCTTTTCAGGCACATTTGTCATCGTCATCTCAACAAGATGCTGATGGCATCTCTGCTTCGAAGGATGAAGGAAGGAGCAGCTCTCTAGTGGAAATATGCGAGAATATAATCTCTGCATTTAGTAATTTGAGAAGAACAGATGCGTAAGAATCTATATTTAGTTTTTATTGCCACAATTTATGTTTTATGATGATAAAAATCTAGGCATAAGATTAGGCTTTATGTGCAAATAATTGCCCCCAAATTAGTTGGCGGAGATGGCATGCTGCAATGTTGCTTCGCTGAAGGTGACAGAGAGTGATAACCTTGGTATCATTCTGAATGGAAATCAAAATCAGTATCCTACATCATCATCATCACTTTTTTTCAATGGAAGGTACATCATCATAATAACAAGATCTTGGCAAAATTTGATCACGGTACAGGAAGATGGAGATTTTGCCAATTGGAAAGGAGGCGCTGTTTACTGCAGCAACAATCCTCTCAACAGAGACAGGAGCTCATGTATAATAAAGGATGCAGGTAATCCGAACATATTGTTACCATGTGGACATGCCCCTCTGAAGTGCTTGTAAAGAATATCTCTGTAAGCTATTCATATCTTTTGTAGCTAAATTGATCATTTCACTTAAATATCATACTAGTTTCTTCTGGCTCTCTTGAATTCCTCCCTACCTTTTGCATTGGCTAACACGCGAATGAGATTCAACAGCATTTCTAAAGAAAGCAATGAATATTAGGTTTTCGAGAATGAGGGTGCTGTTGCCGCAGTAGCTGCAGCCACAACAGTATTCGGGAGTAACACCAAACAAATCGTAATCATCTATTTAGTGATTCATTATACCTACAAAGAAGGATAGTGATTTACTTTAGCACAGAATTATACACCTGAATAATGAGAGTGGACATCAGACCTGCTCACAGAATTAGAAAAGAGTGGCGTATAACATGCAATTTCTCTTCAAGAATATACGAGTACAGTAATTTTGAGTAACATCTGTTGAATAATGTGATTAACAAGGGTAACCCTGTCCAATTGCATGATCACTTATTCAGCTGGAAGCATATACCAGTGGAGACAGATAAAGGGGCTTAGAGTGGGCAGGCCTGTCGGCTAATTGTGCAGCTCAGAAGAGCTGGCATGGAAGCCTCAATCACCATCCAACGTGTCAGGTAAAAAGACCCCCTGCTTAATCATAAATTGTTTTATATCCACTAGGAGACGCTAAATGTTGTTAACTTCTGTCTCACAAGGAGAGATTAGATCAACTACAGAACTTCATCCCCCACATGAACCGATCAATTAATGGTTTTTCCTGTTTCCTCATTAGTGCTCCTGAAATGGCTCCACAGATTTTAGTTATTGAACTCACCCTATATGTTGACATTAAACATGACAATAAACAACTTCCACCGAACTGGTGGTACTCACTTGGATGATTGTGAAGAGTCCAGTTGCATTGTGACCGGTCCATCATTCACTATATTAACCTTCAAACCATCCAAAGCATCAAAGTTAGGGAATTGACCTCAAGGAAAAATTTGCGACACTGAAGAGAAAGGGCAAAGTTAGTGTACCTTCATCATTGCTCCGAACACACCATCTAAAAAAAAAAAAAAAAAGCAATTGGAAAATAGGAAGGAATAGATCACACGATCATTTCTGAAGCAATTATAGGATGAAGAATGTAGAAAGAATTAAGTAATTCACTCATAACATTAATCGTATATTTACATCAAAAATTTTCAGTATAATCTGCCACCTTCCTTCATAATTTAATTCAAGAAATAAAAAAAAAATATTTTATAAAATAACCGTTATAATAATATAATATATCAAAATAAAACGGGCTCTAAGAAAGACCTTTGTTAGCATTTTTCATTTCTTTACACGAAAAATCTTACTAACTGTGTGAATGAAATGATAACATGATACCATAACCAACCAAAAACAAAAACAAACAGAAGCAGGCAAATTAGAGTACCTTTTATTGCATCCGGTCTGTAAGCTTTCCGAAATTTATCAACCAAAGATTCATAGAAAGGTTTTGCCTTCTGGGGTGGCATTGCTACATGAAAATCCGGCTTGTTTCCCTTCAACACTCCATACAATGTAAACTGGCTCACTATCAAAACACAGGCAACTGGCATTATAACTATATGCACTTGAACACAAAATCAAAAACAAAACAAAATCCCAATAGCTTTACAACATTGCTAAGAAAATCATCCCTTTAATTCGAAACTGCAAGTTGTTATAATTTTCTTTTTGTTTTTTCTCTCTTGGCCCAACAAGATGGTGGTGTCTAAAACGAATACCTAACAGAACTTCGTAATTTCTCTGCATAACCTGCACATATGCACACAACACATTTATTAAAAAACATTTGTCTACATAACATGGAGAGAAAGAGGTGAGTAATTACATTCTGGTCCCATCCTCTGCCAGTACTCTCGTTTGTAAACAACCTCATGTTCAACACCTTACGGCATCTACTCAGAAATTAAAACTCCATCACTCCCACCGTTATCAATAGCATGATTAAACACACACAAAAACAAAAGGGTTTGTTTTAGATTACATGTAATCAGCATTGGAGTCAGTATCAGACTCGTGGAGCCCAACAAGAACAAGAAGGCCTGGTCCAATCTCCGATACCATGTGGCCATCAACCTGTAATCAGTACAATTGTTAAAATTCTGCAGAGATGTGAAGGAGAGGGAGAGTGGAAGAGTGACCTCCACACTGGCAGAGGTGACTCGCTGGACTACGGCTCTCATGGCTCTGATTTGGAGAGTTTTGCAGCTGGCAAAGGTGGACTTCTTGGCAGTTTTGTCGGCGGACTTGGCGAAGGATGGAAGAGTAGAGAGCGAGTGGTGGAGGCAGTGCATTTTTCTTTTCTTCCTCGACAGTCGAAGCTAATATGGGCCAGACTTGGCATAGACCAACTTGTCTCGCAGCATTGGACCACTTCAACTTCACAGGCTTTTGAAAGAAACAACTTCTTCAAATAATAATGATAATAATAATAATAATAATGATACTAAAATATCTTGATTATTTATTTTTGAGAAAAGTCAGTTTAGTCTTTAACCGGAAAAGTTTCAGAAATTTATAACTATGCTTATATCATCATGAATTTTAACAAAAATAAAATAAAATAATCAAAGTTCACACAAAATAGTATAATTTTTATGGCATAAAACATGCAGCTTATATGGTGAAATGCATCAATGGATGTAGTTTTGGAGAGTATTGAAAATGCTTTGGAAATCTAATTAAGAATTACATTTTTGGCACTCAATCTAGACATAAACTATAGTTTGGGGTTTAACTTGAGAATTATTTTTATTATTTACATTTATTTCCCCTGCATCGCTATTTTATTAATTACTTTCTAAGTTCATCCTATTAGTTACTTCTTATTACTCACTTTAAAAAAATAAAAAAAATATAACTAGGAGAGAAAAATTTAAGGTGGATATATTGCTATCACTTTTGATAAGTTATGAATTTTATCCAAATCTACCTCCAAAGAGAAAAAAGAAGAAGTAGAAAGAAAAATAAATAAATCCAATCATGTAAGTATATTACATTCTCTCTAGTCTCTCCCTGTCATGTTCCCCTTTCCACTCCTATTGAACCCATCTTTTCCATGGCTGCTGCAAATGCTTGGAAGAATTTATGCTCATCCTTTCCTAGTTGTAGAACCAAGGGCATGGTTCTTGGGTCCAAAAATAGAGCTTGGTCTGAGGCCAACAAGCCCAATTTAGCCTCCAAATTCCCATAATATGCGTGATCAAACAAGAATGGAGTGGTCACATCGAAAGGAGCAACAGTGTCTGAATTCCCACCGAATTGTGGGCAGGACATTCTGAGAGCCTTTAGTAGCCTTGGATCCATGTCAGGATCAGGCTGCTTAGTGCCACGGTAGTTGTAGAGTCGGCTAACAAACTGCTTACAGTGTGCAAATCCAAATGTATGAGCGCCAGAAAGAACAACGAGGTCCTCAAGTGTCAGTCCTTTGGAGTTGAAGAGTTTTAGTTGTTGATCAACTGTGAAATTTGCCCTAGGAATGTTGTAAGGTACCCTTGACGCCATTGATATATTTCCATCCCACCTTCCTTTCTTTACTTGGTAATAAGGACCTCCTGCCTGAGCCACATAAACATGACAGATGAAATCAGGGCACTCCCTTGATTGCTGGACAAAATAGCATCATCAATCGATACTGACCATGATGTTTTAATAATGTATTACTTGAATCTCGTGATGTAATGATGATTGATCTTGTCCCTAATCGAGACCTGATTTAACCAACCCTGAAGACTGGAAATTCCAGTGTTGTTTTGGTGAGGACGAATTACATGCATAGTGGCTTGAGCTTTTCAAAGCAAACCTGTGATGAAAACGACGAAAAGGGGGAAGTAGATATATGAACAGTCTGTTAAGTTTACTTGTGGATTGTGGAGTGTTTGGAATTATGGTAATAATTGTATTTTAAAATGTTTTTTATTTGAAAATATATTAAAATAATATTTTTTTTATTTTAAATTTTTTGAATATAAGTACATTAAAACAATTTAAAAATAAAAAAATTAATTTTAAACAGTAAAATTTTCAAATTTTGCTTAATTCTTGTCTGGAACGCAATACCTATACCAAACGGGAAAAAATGAGCAAACTGCTTTTTTGTCACCACCTTTTTACTCTGTAATCATTATGCAGGAGATGTATTTCCACCAACGGAAAAGAGGGAAATTAATTTGTCTTCTAAATTTCTAAGCAGACTATGGAATAACACTACAGCACCTCGCAATTTCGGCAGAGAACATCAGAACTCAACCCTTAACATAGAGATATTTTTGGTATGGAGAAATTCAATTAAGAACATAAACCGAAATGAAAGGGCATAATTAGTATGATATTCAAGAAGGAAAATGAGGGACATACAAGGTGGACATAATCTCTGGCTGCAATCGCAAGAATATCTGCACTAGAAACAACACCAGGGCACTTGCTCTCCACCAAGGCTTTGGCCTTGCTTATAGTCTGAAATCCCTCTACCCTTAAGTCCTGATTGTCCTCTGCATCCTTCTCTGCCAACACTTTACTTCCAGGCGTTGTTGATATCAATATTGATGCATCACATCCCTTCAATATAATCACACATCAGGTTTAAGTAAGAAGGTAATTTATCAATCAATAAATATTATGATCAGCTAAATGCACGAGGGTGGCTGTACATGCTACAAAAAATGTGCCGAAATAATAAGCTAAAACATATAGCATGCATGGTAAGGATAATGCAGAAAATGGAATTTAGTTTACTTGTACAAAGCAGTCATGGAAGAATAGGCGAATGGTGGCTGGCCCAGAAACTGGTGCTTCTTTGAACTGCTGGGAAGTGACTGAACCAACAAGTTGCTCAAGTTGAGGGCATGTTTTTGCATAGTAATCAACGGATAATTGGCGTGGGCTGCTAGTACTGCTGATTTCTTTGGCTGCACAATTTGAGGCGGTTAGAGCAAATAAGAAACTAAGCAAGAAAGTGCAAGTGGAAGAAGAAGAAGAAGAAAGAGAAGGCATGATTCTTGTATATGCAGGCAGCTTAGGACAGTGAAGAAAAACATGCACAAGTGAAGGCTCAGTAGTGAGAGTTTCGTGAGGTATATAGATTGCCATGTTAAAAAGACCAAAAAGAAAAGTAGAGAATGAACACCCGTGAAGTGTGTTAGTATTACAGTACATAATGATTTTTAAGTGTTTTTCACTTAAATATATATTAAAATTATATGTTTGAAACATGTAATTCAATGTATTTTCAAACTAAATACATGTTTAAAACACACCCAAAATACTTTCCAGCACAAAAAAAGAAAAAAAAATCAGTGCTTGAAGCTCCAAAAGGAAAAACAAATATATATACATGAAGCTAGAGAGAGGGAACCAGAGAGAAATGGTAATTGGGGTAGGGTAAATGTGATGCGATGAAAAATATGAACATGTGAATTGAGCCATATAAAAGTAAAGAATACTCTTTAATGGCAAGCCTTCAATTTAATGCATATTCTTGTCCAATTAAAAAATGGGGATCTAGATGGTAGAAATGGTAAGGGCAAGCACCAATCCATTCACGGGAACAAATATCTTTTTCATCCATGAAAGAGACAAATACCAATACTTTTTCACCTTTTTCTTGCTCGACAAGTCCAACTTTGTCTCTCAAGTTATGCTGATGAATATTAGGGAAGATCTTGCACTATGACTTGGAGTATATATGTTAGACAGTGCAATGAAGTACACATATGACCCATTTAATAATAATAATAATTAATAAAAAACACCAGGCCATCAATCACTACTAAATGCAGTGTGGTAGCTTACAAATGCTGAGACCATTTTTAAGTAGAAAGCTGTGTAGAACTTGAAGGCAGATGTAGAGTAAACCCCACTTATGTTCTTAAATGCAGAGCCTGTGTAACCGTGAGGAGCCTCATCCATAAAACAAGAAAAAGAAGAACCAACCCTGAGTAGCCAATTTGCTTTTCTTTTCCGGTTGGAGGGAAGCCTTTTTGTGTGAGTGAAGTAAAAGCTGAGTTGTTTTTGAAAAATAGCATAGTGGCTAATTTTTTTTTTAACAAAATAGCATAATTAAAAACTTATTTATAAAAATAGTATAGTTAATTGAGACGCGTAAGTCTCACCTGTGCAACCCTAAGATGTGCAAGTCACATATGCACAACCCTTCTAGATACACATACACAGGTGCGACCTACTCTTCCAATCAAATTAAAATTGTCAGAATCAATCCT
>Ga0325404_1003850_pt1 | contig 16027 bp, 10 predicted proteins | sample PopdelMetagenome_18_FD_205664 | JGI IMG/M metagenome (GOLD analysis project Ga0325404, IMG submission 205664) | Populus deltoides microbial communities from Bellville, Georgia, United States - Xylem-Control-R1 | ecosystem: Host-associated > Plants > Phyllosphere > Stem > Wood/Secondary xylem... | reverse complement strand
ATATTCATTGTAAATCCTTACGTAAAGTGGAATGAGATTTGAAACGATCTTCAAATCTTATTCAAAGAATCAATGATTATGGTGTTGAGAACAATCATGATTTGACAAAGTAAACACACTTCATACTTAATGTCTAAATCAGAACATTGTTGTGAAGGAATAATAATTATACTGAAAAATTAGTCACTGAAAGGTTAAATCAAACCACTTATGACTTTTATAATATTTGGGGGATCATGACATGTTGTTAGATATTATACTTGATCTTCAAATATAAATCAATCATTTGTTGAATTGATAATAAATTGATTTGTTGAATACTATTTTATCTAGTATTGTAATTTATATTTAGGTCAACTTATTAGAAAACATAATGAGTCACACACATAAGAACTATTGGTCATAAATTAAACCGTGATTGTTAAAATAAGTTTTAAAAATTAAGAACTAGAATATAATTTATACAAGGAATTACAATTCTAGCTTAGAAAAATCAAGTAGGGACTTGATTAAATAAATTTCTAAAATTATCATGAAATAATATATATGATATTATATAGGGGAAATTTGATTTTTTTTCTATTTATAGGTTTTACAAGTTTTTCTACAAATAGAATTTTATGTATTTTATTTTTTATACAACATAAAATAGTATATAAACTATGTAGGTTACAAAACACTTCAAAAACACAAAAATAAAAAAGTTAGTACTCAAAGGCATAACAATCCCTCTCTCCTAAAAGGTTTTAAAAGATTTCTCATTGGTGGTTCATGTGGATTACCATTAGAGGTTAAATACTTGGACAACTTGTGGTTTGTAAAAACTCAACCTTGAAGCAATTATTTAAAGCCAGAAAGAACCTCTAATCTTCAGGTAATATTCGTATAAACATTAAACAATCTTTGATCTATCTAGCGGGATCCTTAGGACTCTTGAAAAAGTTTTAAATTTATAGTTTTCGCTACGTATGTGTTTTGGGTAGTTTGACAATATGTCACCAAATGTGTTTAGCATTTTACTCCATTACTTAACTTCCTCATCCTTTTCCAAAGTTATATTTTTTTAATATAAGCTTAATTATATTATTTATCTGTGTGCTTGTCTCTCTATCTATTTCTATAAAAATATTTAAATAAAAGCAATATTAGGGCTGAACATTTCCGGTTCGGTCCGGTTTTAAACCAAAATAAACAACCAAACCGATTTTATTTTTTAATTTTTTGAACCGAACCGAACCGAAAACCGGTTCAAACCGATTAATTTCGGTTCGGTTCGGTTTTTTTCCCTTCCAAACCGTTCAAACCCAATGGTCCTCTCTGCTTCTCCTACAACCTTGACCGCAACAACGTCCAATTGCACATAGCGTTGATTGTTCAAGGGAAAGTTCATCCACTTCATTGTAATTAATCAAATGGCAGGGGGGTTGTAGAAATCCACGGATATGAAAAACAAAAGAAAAGGAATGGATCTACTATTCCAATTCCATTTGTGGCACAGACTCAACAAGAAAATTAAAACCCAAAAGAACCAGATCCATAAGGGAGGGGAGGAAAATCAAAGGCAGAGGGTAAAGTGAGAGAGATGCAGAGAAGGGAGAGGGTGGGGGGTGGGGGGGAGAAACTCCCGGCGGATGACCAGTGACCCAAGAAAACGAAAGAATCGGTTATATTTTTCATACAATCTCCTCTTCTTTTATACATCTTATAGACAGACTAATTACAGAGGGTAAAATGAGAGACAGAGAAGGGAGAGGGTGGGGGGTAGGGGGGAGAGGGTAAAGTGAGAGACAGAGAAGGGAGAGGGTGGGGGGCGGGTAGGCAGAGGGTAAAGTGAGAGACAGAGAAGGGAGAGGGTGGGGAGGGGGGGCGGCGGCTAGGGTTAGGAAGTTTGTATTTATACTTGTTTTTTTTTAAATGCTGGTTGATTGAACCGGTTCGGTTCAATCAGTTTCAGACTTTAGAAACCGAAACCGAACCGAACCGGATTTTTTTGTGAGTTTTTAAGCGGTTAATTCGGTTTTTTTTTTTCGGTTCAGTTTTTTCAGTTATTTTTTTTCCAGTTTTCTCGGTTTAATCAGTTTATCGGTTTTTTTGCTCACCCCTAAGCAATATTGTTAATGGCAAATGAACCTTTTTATTATTTTTTTTTGTCACCAATGGATATTAGCTATCCAACCGTTTTTTTTAGTAAGTGTAATTTAGTTGATGACTTTAAGGTGGATTAATGGTTTTATTATATAATAATTAAAATAAGTTGTTAAGTACAAGTGATTAACATGAAGTAGTCCATGATTAATATTAGTCCCTTGGTATTCCACTAACTTAATTTTATTATTTTTGGATATTTTGGTTTATCTTAGCCTTATGATGATGGAAGGATAGAGGAATATTGATTACAATACCTTGAATTAATGTTTGAAAATTCCTTAAATTGGATTTAATTCATTACCTAGAGATTTTATATGGCAGACTTTCATGTCGAGTACGAAGCTCCACTTAGGAGGCGGTGTGTTTATTATGTATCTTTCTATTTAATTTTCCTCTTTTCTTTTATTATGCTTTTAACATGATCTCTTTCTCTTTCAAGCATAGTAAAAAATAAAAAGAAATTATTAGAAAATCATGTTGGAATGAATTTCTGGTTGACTATGTTTACTCATGATTTCATGGGAAAAGCCAATAAAAATCCATGTATCCAAATTTGGCATACAAAAAACACTTTTATGAGGTAATGTCATCTCTTTTTTATATGCTCTTTGTCTTCCAAGAAAAAATAAATTATAAAGAAAGTCCATTTTGTGTTGAAATTAATGTGATCTACATAACAAATTAGAGAACATTCATGTATATATTGTTCATAATAAAACACTTAGCTTTTTAATATAAATATTAATTGTTGTTAAAATATGTTGTATTATATTAGATTAGGAGACAAGGATGTCTAATTTATCATAACAAGAGCATACAGAACATAAAAAAATTGTTCAAGGTAAGCTTAAAGTACATACAATTTTAAATCTATAAACATGCAAAAAATATATATATCCAAACAAACATGCTTTCAACATAAATATAATAAAAATAATACTAGCATGCATATTAAATATATATTTAAACTTGTAATATATATATATATATATATAGAAGATCAAAGTTATAATATGCATACTAACAATGGAAACAACAACACTTAAATTAAAACAAAAAAATGATACTTACTTGTTGAAATATACATCTCAAGATTCCAACACTATCATCTTAGTTTGGATGTATTTCTAAATAAGGTTTTTAAACTAAAATAAAAGAACATAAATTTCTCTCAACAAAGTATGAACCTAAGCTATAGATTTGGAAGAAAAAACCAAAGCATAAAAGAGAATGAAAACACTAAAAATAATGTGAGAAAATGTGTGAAATAAATATGAAAAATTCAAGTTGGAAACTCTTCATTCACCTCTCTTTTTTTATAGTGAATTTTAGAATCTAAAAGGTTGAAGAATTAATCCCCATCAATATCAACCTTTAATTAAACACCATAAATCAATAATTAAATCTAGTAAAACCATGGGTTTTTTAAGATCAATTTCTCATTCACTCATAATTTATTTAAATCATGTTAATTAAATAAATTTTCAATAATCCCCTATATGAATTTGAAAACAAATTGAATATTTGTTGAGAGATATTGATTATGTAGATTACTACAATAGAATATGTAGCTTTTGGTCTTAAATTTTTCTTAGTGAGATACTATCGAATTTACTCAGCTATATAGTAAACATGATATGTTAAACTATTCAATCTTTCATGTAAACCAAGATAATAATACTCATATAGTTTTATACCTAGAGATTTCCTTTAGTTCTCACTGTTGTATTCATTTTGTCCCTGAACAACTATTTGATTCATGAGTGTTTTACAAATTACAACCTTTATTAAAATTCTCAAAGAAACAACCATATTTCTCACTCTTATATATGATTTTTCATTTAAAGTATTATGTAATACACTACTTGGTGTACCAAGATATGAAAATCATTAAGAGTTCAACTTACCATTTATCACGTGGCAATTAACACTTATTTCATCATAGAAATAAGTAAGAAATAATAATTTTCTAGTGCTACCGAGAATGTTATACGACTTAGTTTTTTATTTGAATCTAGATCTTGAGATCTTTAATTAACTAGATATGGTTACCACCATTACACTTTTTCATCTTTTAAAGGCTTTAAACTTATTCCCCTTGATGAATTATACACAAGCTCTCTCGATAAACATCTGGTTAGTGAATCTGCAATATTTTCCTTCGACTTTACATAATCAATGAAAATAATTTCATTTGAGATTAAGTGTTTAAATATATTATGTTTACGATGTATATGTCTAAACTTACCATTATACATACTACTTTGTGCCCTTCCACTTATTTACTGATTATCATAATGGACATAATAGTTGGCACTAGTTTGGACCAATATGGAATATTTTATAAGAAATTTTTAATCCATTCGGCTTCCTCTATAGCTTTATCAAGAGTAATAAACTCTGATTTTATCATTAATCCAATGATATATATTTTTTTGGAGGATTTTCATGACAGAACTACTCCATTAAGTGTGAATACTTATCCACCTGTGGATTTTGAATTCTTAGTATTAGATATCTAATTAGTGCCATTATACCTTTAGTACCGCTGAGTAACTAATGTAGTGCAGCCCATAGTCCACGATGTGCCTTAAATATTTAAGTACCCTTTGTATTGCCTTTAAATGATCCATACTTGGATAACTTGTAGATTTACTATGTTTACTAATCGAGAAAGCAATATTAGGCCTTGAATAGTTTATAACGTATATTAATCTTCAAATTATTGATGAATATTCTAATTGGTTTATTCTCTTACCTATATTTTTGGATATACTTATATCAATTGGTGTTTTGACAGTGCTATTGTCACCTTTAGAAAATTTGTCAAAAATGTTCTCAACGTAATAAGATTCAGACAATACTAATCCATCAAATATCCTAGAAATTTATATTTATAGTATAACATCTGCAACACCCAAGTCTTTTATGTCAAACTTTTTAGTTAATATTTTCTTAATAGACTTGATTATGTGATCATTGCTACTTAAAATTAGCATATAATCTACAAATAGATATACAAGGACATAACTTTTAGTTATGTTTTTCACATAAACTCAATCATCAACTTCATTGATTTTGAAAACATAACATTTTCAAATCTTTCATGCCATTATTTAGGTGCTTGTTTCAAACCATATAATGATTTGACAAGCTTACAAACTTTCTTTTCTCGTCTATTGATAACAAACCTTTCAAGTTGTTCCATGTAAATCTTATCATCAATGCCACCGTTTAAGAAAGTTTTTTCTCTATCCATTCAATGTATTTAAAACTCATTAATAGCTACAATAACTATTGATGATCGTATGGAAGTTATTCTTAACACAAGTGAATATATGTCAAAATAGCCTACACCTTCTTGTTATATAAAACCTTTAAAAATAATTTTAATTTTATATTTATCAATGGTGCTATCAACTTTCATCTTTCTTTTGAAAATCTATTTATGACTTAATGGTTTACTTATAGGAGGAAGATTCACTGGTTCTCATGTATGATTATTCATAATAGATTTAATTTCGCTATTGACTGCCTCCTTCTAATAGGAAGCTTCCGGACAAGATATTTTCTTAGAGTAGGTTCAAGGTTCTTTTTCTAACAAGTATATTAAAAAATCAAGACTAAATATTTTAGTTATTTTTGCCTTTTTACTCCTTCCAAGTTCAACATCATCATCTTCTGATTGATAATGATCATTTGAACTAGCCTCAGTCGTTCACTTAAGTGAATAATTTTATCATATTTCATTACATGAAAACACATCTTTAAAAAATATAGCATTTCTTGATTCTATAATTGTAATAGAATGAATATCCTTAATATTTTATTTATATATAAGAAATCGATATGTATTATTATTGTATGCATATTCGAGAAATACATAATTCATAATTTTAATTCATATTTTAACCTTTTTAAGATTAGGTATTGCTACCTTTATAAGACACCCTCACATTTTAAGACATTTGTAGGAAGATTTTTTACCTTTCTATAATTTATAAGGTTTTCTTCTTAACTTTTTATGGGGTACATTGTTAAGTATATAATTAAAAGTTAACATTTCCTCCCCTCACAAGTTCTGAGGTGCTCTAAAACTTATTAACATGGTATTCATTATTTATTTTAATGTTCATTTTTTCATTCCACAACACTATTTTGTTATGGTGAATAAGGAGTAGTAGTTTGATGAATAACATCATTTTGGGAGAAGAACTCACCAAATAGTGCTTTGTATTCTCCACCTCTATCACTTTTTATTATTTCATCTTTTTGTTAAGTTGATTTTCAACTTCGTTCTTGTAACGTTTAAACATTTTAAAAGCTTCATATTTGCTCATAAGCAAATAAGTATAACAATATCTCGTGCAATCATATATGAAAATAATATAATACTTTTTTCCACATCTTGTTTACACAAACTTTATATCACCAATATCTTAGTGAATTAACTTTATAGGTTCACTGCTTATTTTAATTGTTTGAAAAGAAAATTTTATAAATTTTGATTCTATATAAATCTCACACTTATAATTTTTCTAAAAAATCATTCTCGGTAATAATTCATAGTCTTATTAACATTTTCATCGAATTATAATTTACATGACCTAACCTATTATGTCACACATCATAAAACTCAAGCAAATAAAAAGAAGAGAAAATCTTATTATTAGTTTCATCATTGATTATAATTTACATGACCTAACCTATTATGTCTTTACATTCATTTTAATGAGGTCATCATAAAGATGCTTTTTTCACTCTTAAAAACCTTCTTAAAACCATTTTTGCTCAACAATGAGCATGACATTAAATTCTTTTTAATATTAGCAGTATGCAGTATATTGCTGAGGGTGAGAAGCTTTTTAGAGGTCATATTTAGTACGATATTTTTAACACTTAATACCTTGGAGGTTGATAAGTCTCTCATGTTTAAGTTTTCTTTATCTTTTTTTTTTTTGTGAGTGGTACATCCTTTTTTCTCAATATATACATATCTTATTGCACCACTATCAACCCATCACTACTCAGAACTTTTAATCAGGTTGACTTTGAAAACAACAAACATGTTTATTTATGAAACTTTATCAGTGAGGTAATCAACCTCATTGATATTGGCTTCAACAATCATTCTCTTTTTAAGCTACTTTGTTGAGTTTTATTTTGGTCATTGTAATGTGTTCATTTATCACCATTTTATTTTACGAACTATAATGTACATGAAAATAATATCGTGTAAATAATATTTTCTCTAAGTAAGTTCTCATAAAACATTACAAAAGTCATAAATGGTTTTGTTTTAAACTCAATCTCCTTAAATGTAACTTTTTAGATTATATTTATTCACCATATTGACTTTCTGTATATGTGAATAATAATGTATATATGATTGATGTTGCATACATGACCAAAACCAATCAAATAGCTATAACACCATTCTTAAGGAATATAAATTTATTACTCTCAAAGACCATCTTGAGATTTAAAAATTTACAGACTATGAACCTTTTCATAACGACAACTTCAAACTTGAACATTTTGGCCAAAGCTTTCCAAAATGTTTTTGCACTCTTGACTGAACTATATACATCATATTGTTTACTCTATTCAAAATGTAGTTATTACACATGAAATTACTATGATTCCATACGTCCAAAGCTACTATAATAATAAAATTGGATTTATTATTTGACAACTTTAGCATTTTGTTTCTACAAGAACTTAACTAAGTTCAAGGTGGACATATAAATCAATATTTTATGTTGTCAATATTTAAATTATAATCCATTAAACCTTTTAACTTTCTCACTACCGAATTAATACTTGCAGCAATATTGGTTAGAAAAACCAATTCTTGAGTTAAAAACATGATATAATCTATAAAACAATAGACAATAATATTAATTAATAAATAAAACTTGTGATAAGGCAAATTAAGAAATAAAAATATTTAAACTATGCAAGATAAAATTGACATTTTAAAAGCTTAAATTCTCTTTAACATGCATCATATCATTATGAAATATTTGAGCATGTCAAGCATTTTGATTCTATATACTTTTTGGTATGTTATGATTTTTTTTCTTTTATTTATTTTTTAAAGGTTGCTATAAATCTTTTTTTTAAATAGTTTATCTTCTAAAACAATTTAACTTGGGCTCAATAGAGTTTTTATTATTTTAAGCACAATATTATAACTATTTTCCCTTTGATTTTTTTTAAATAGCCTTCTTCAGGGGTCTATTAGTACTTTTAGCTTGATGTTTTTGGTAATTATCAAGTGGTATTAATGGTACATTCATATTTGTTTTATTAATATATAAAATAATATAAAAGAAAAATGATCGGAGCGTGCATCGCATACGCTAGTGTGTAAGTCACCTAGCTATATTCAAGTGATGTATGCGGTAGTACTAAAAATGGCCTTCCGAGGTGTTTTATGATTCGTTTCTCTCCACCTCGATTAGCACCCTGCCACTGAAAAAAAATCACAACAATCCTTCAATTTATATTTTCTTGAGATTTAACCCCTTTTATTTTATTGCACTTCTTTTATTTCAACTAATTATTTCAAATTGGGATTTTTTTTTAATTTCATCCCCTTCAATTTTTTTCATCTCTTAAATTTAGTCCCTATTCTTTTGATTATTATATTTTTAAGTGATTTCTCAAATTGGATTTTTTTTCAATTTCATCCTTCATCATTTTTCTATACAGTCCTTATTATTTTGATTGTTGTTTTTTTATTTGATAAATTCTTTGAATATATTTTATTTCTGATTTAATCCTTCAACATTAAATTGGTTAGGAATCTAACTTCTTTATTGAACTTAAGTATAGGATTTTACTTGTTGTGAATTTAGATATTAACTCAGGTTTAGAAGATTAACTCAAGTTTAGAAGATTTTTCATATTATTAAATTAGGGTGGTCTTTTTTTCATAATATTAAAATAATAGAGCTTATCAAACCAATTGACTCAATGATCCAAGTCTAGAATTTTTTTTTTATTTTCTTTTTTTACATAAAATTTGTTGGGAGTTGAGCTTTTTTATTGAACATGAGTTTAAGATTTCAAGGGCTTTGAATTTGAGGGACTAACCTAGGTTTAGAAGATTTGTTCGGGTTTGTTTGATTTTTCATATTATTAAATTAAATGAGCTTATGAAACTCAATCACCCGAGTCTCAAATTTTTTTCTTTACTCCTTTAGAAACACTTATGTAGCTTTAATTTATTTTTCTATGTTCGATTAAAATTCTCTCGGTCCTCTTTGTTGTACCGACCACCAATCTAGGTTTACTTGAGTCATTTTTATAGATCTTTTTTTTTTAGATTTAATTTTTTTTACCTTCAACATTTGGTTCATCACAATTGACCTTCATGATTAGACTTGGTTTAAATTCCATATGGTTATCATGTGCTCATATCTTGAATTGCGAGTTTCACATATTAACCATGGTTGACCTAGATCAATCTAATGTGTTGTTATCTTAATATATTTTTTTAAATAATAATTCATCTAATATGTCGATATTTTAGTATTTTAAAAGATTTTTTTATCCAGTATGCATCAAGTTTTTGACTTCCTAACATCTTTATTTTTTTTTAAGACTGGAAAGAAATTATATGACCTACGGCGTAACATGGGTAAAAAAACTAGTTAAATCTACATGTGCGAATATTATAAATTAAAAAAAATCATAACATATATTTCGAAGATACTAAAAACTTCTTTCATAAATAATAATAATAATAATAATAATAATAATAATAATAATAATAATAATAATTTATTTAAATTATGTTAATTAAAAAAATTATCAACACTAATTCTCTATATTATTGCGAGAATCTATTTCACTGGTTAATTGATGCTTATAATGGTAATTAAGGTAACTATTTATTATGGTATAAGATTTTTTTGGTTCTATCGCATTTATTTAAGAACTATTTGGGTGCTATGTATAATATTTAGTTAATGTTGATTTTGTTGGTATTGTGGCTTGGGTTGTAGAGAGATGACATGCTATTTCTTTAGGGATGACTTTCCTTTGATGAATCATTTTATTTTATTTTATTTTTAGGTGTTATTTGGGTTTGGTGGTCTACCAAGAAATGAAATCAATTATATATGATTGTATTGTACTTGCTTGCCTAGAAATTACTTTAAATTTCAATGGAGGTTGCTTCTTCATAGAAGATGCTTATAGTTCTTCAATTGCATAAAGTTGCAAGTTTCCAGGACAAGAGCAAGGCTAACTTTTTATGTAATTCTCAGCTGTACAGGGCTATGGATCTGCTTTAAAGAGTTGTAGTGGTAAGAAGAATATCTGTTTGGCACAGAGGCATTCATTAGAGTTTATTTTTGGTTGGATAATTGGATGATTGATTTTTTTTCATACCCAAATCTTCTTTGGATAAAAAAATAATAATTAACTTAACTATATTTGGCTTGGTTATGGCAGTAATGAATTTCCTTGAAGTTTCTATATGATTGATTTTTATTTATACTAGTATAGAATGATCTTGGGAACTATACAAAGAAAATTTTGATCTTTGTTTTTCTTTGGAATAGTTTGGTCCATTCAGAATATTCATAATAATTTGATCTTCAATAAGATGAAAATAAAATAGAACAATAAATATTATTTATTTTTTCATAGAATTGAAACATAAACAAAATATTGTGATGAGAGTTTTTGCTATACTGTGATAGATTTAGTAAGATCACTAAATGATATTCTTATGCAGACCAATAAAGTAAGAGTGTGTTGTGAATCATCATGGATTCCTCCTCCTCAAGGTATGCTTAAGTGGAATGTAGAAGTATTTGCAAATGACAAATCTAGATCTTGTATAAAGAGATCACGAAGGAAAAATCATTTGTATCCTTTTCTTGTTCTAGATGTTTTGGATTGAATCCAATGAAGTTGAGGTCTTGACAATTCAAAGACTTTTTTGTTCTACATGTATTAAGGATTAAGGTTTTTAATAACAAACATCCAGACTCATGCAACTGTAGATTGTAACAGTTGCTTCTGCCCGCATATCTTTTCTTTTGGTTTGTACAGGCATGCCCTTTCTTTTCTTTTCTTTTCTGCATTGTTAATTAAATGAGTGGGCCAGTACGCATTAAATGAGGTAGTGGCATCATTGTTTTCTTTTGGTTTCTGCATTGTTAATTAAATTAGTGGGCCAGTGCACATTAAATGAGGCAGTGGCATCATTGATATGTTATTTGCTGTCACATTTGTCTCTTTATAATATTGTGTGGGCTGTCTGGTTTACCTGGGAAACTACTATCATGTTGGTTAGAGATAAGATTTTCCATTCTTTACATGTGATTCATTGTGCAACAATTGTCCTCTATTTTTCGTGTGACTAGAAATTGAAAATGCCCCGTTCTTTTCTAGTTTATAGCCAAATACCTTTTCTTTTGGTTTGTCTGATTCCAGTCTGTGTATTTCTTTGCCCACCAGTTGTTGGACTCTCTTTTTATTTTTCTCCATTGCCTCTCCTGCTGGTTGTTGCACCATTAGTTTAGTGTTTTTTTTCCCTCTTTCCATTGCCTCTCTTACTATCTTTGTTTATTTTGTTTTCTGATGCATCCATAATTAATCTGTGTGGCTCCTCTATTTTAAGCAGATTTGTTGAGCTTTTCTAACCTTCTTTTTGGTTGGGTTGCTTGGTTGCTGTTTTGTTCACGTTAAGGATTGGTTGCTTTACGATGCTGCCATGTGCATGTATTTATGGTTTGCAAGATTAATGGTTGTCTCTTTTTTGCTTTGTTGGACTATGAGACCAGCTTCTTCTTTTTTTTTCCATTTGCTTTTTAACCAACCAGTAAAGGCGTTGGTTGCTAGGAGTTTGTATTGAAAATTGTTTCTGGTGTGTTTTCTTCCTTTTTGATGGTTGTTGAATTTGTGCTTTAGATTCCCATCTTTATTTATTTAGCCAATTCATGTTGCAATTTACATTTATTCTTTTCATGGCTTGTCCTTTTGATTCCGGTCATTCATTTATTTGTGTTTACACTGTCATCAAATATATAACATTTAGTCAACAATTTTCAAAACTGAAAAAAAATAAAGGAACGTGCTTTTTTCTTACAGCAACAGATAACATTTAGTCAATAATTTACAATTTTTTATTTACAAATACAAAAAAATCATTAGATGTCAACCTTGAATAAGTTTCTTAGACCAAACCCTCTTCAAAACTGTTTCATATTAAAAGAATTGTTTAGCTAATGGAGAACCAAACAAATATACCTTATTGTTTTCACATCTCCTACCATGTACATTGATGCAACTAGCTGATAAATAGGTATTAACATGATAGAAACAGAATCATGCATATGGCGGGGGTATAATGACATGAAGGAGCAACTTATAACAAGGGGAAAAAAAAACCTGTCAAAGTTGTTATTGATTAAAAAAAAAGTATCAGGGAAAAGACGAGTGCTAATTTTGTTGAGACATGATTATAATGGTAACAAGAAGAGGAGGAAACACCATATGGAGATCGTACTGCAACTGCTTTCATGGATGGACCCACTCATTTTGCTTCTTCTTCTTCTTCTTCTTAATTGAATAAACAATTGGTCTTGTTGAGGGTCTTGGAATTTTGACAATTTAATATATAAGGAGATAACAGTGGTAGGAGGCCTTTAGCAGTAACAGGAGTCAGTTGTGAAACTGAATGTGAAAGAGGAAGATAAATATGAGGTTATTAGCTGGACAAGCAGGCAGGATATCGAATGTGAACCACAACAATCCTCTCATGTCTCAGCCTTTCCCTCCCTAATAACCTAGACATGAACTCAACCTTATAAGTGACTAAAATGTAGGATAAGAAAAGGTTTAAATTATTGTATTTGTGTTTTTTATATTTTATTTGAATGTTGACAGAGTTTGAAGCTTTGACAATCCCAATGCAATTCACCAACTGAAGATTTTCCACCAAGCAACTTTGAAATCTTAGCCTTTTAGGTTGACCATTTTAATTATTGAGCTATCTCAAATGTTATTTTCGGTCAGTCACGTTATACACCATTGTTTTCGCTGCTTGGTGTTCTTTTCAGTGTGCTGTGCAATTTAACTGCTGGGATTCTATGGCTAAAATCGTTTTCTTCTAATCAGTTGCTGGATTAGCATATTAGCAAATTAGCATATTAGGCCAGCCTTAGCAGATTAATTAACTTCATTTTATCTAGGAAAGTCAATATTTTAGGTTCTGTTAAAAATTTCTTTATTGGCCACACAAGTTTCATTTCAATTGATGTTTAGCTACACATATTTCCTCTTATAAAAAAACAATTTAGAAGTCAATGAGCATTTTAGGCCAACCTTTTAAAGTTCGTAGATTAATTAGCTTGGTATTTGCTACCGTAAGCGTATAAGTAAGAAATTCAATTTTTTTTTGTTTGGTTTCTTTTTTAAATAAGTCTAATAAGCTTTGGTTTGTTTCCTTTTGAACAAAAGAAAAAAAAATGGTTGCAAGTTCACCCAGGTAAATAGATATTTTAAGTTCTATTAAAAAATATTGCATTAGCGAAACAAGTGCTATTTGAATTGCGGTTTGGTGGTTGAAAAATAGAATGAAGAGAAGGATTGTTGCGTTTGAAACTTGAAATTTAAGAAACAAGAATGCAAGTTGGTGGCTACTTTTTTATGCACATCCTTAACTAAAATAGGGGTCTGAGAGTTTTAAATGCTTTTTTTAGAGTGAATATTTTTGTCATTACTACGTGTTGTTAAGCCCAGACTAATAATAATTGTATGTGTGTTTAATTCACTTCGACAAGAAAAACAATCTTTTAATGGCTTGTTGAATTGCTAGCGCTGAGGATTTTTTTTGTTAATAAGAGGTCATTATCATTCTTAGGTTGTGTGTTTGTTTGGGCTACATAAAGAGGTAAAACAGAAACAAGTGAGCGCTTTTAATTGGGTTATGAAAACAAAGTGTAAGGTTTACATTGTTGATCACTGTAGGTAGAGTCACCGATTGCTTTTTAATGCTTTTATCATATCAGTGTAGCAATTATATTCTTTTAATCACCTCTAGGAAATTTATGTTGTGGTTGTTTTAAGTTGTTATACATTAAACTTGCCTTTATTAGTTAGATTTTTCAAAAACTTTTTCTTTTCATTTTTAGGATTTTTTATTCTTCAGCTTCATTATGATGTTTGTATATATACACTGGTTGCCATGTAATGTTGAGAAAGTATATATTGACATTTTTTGTTTTTTTCTTATTTAATTTTTTGGTTGTGTTTTTTACTCTAATTATTGATGTGTTGGTATTTGTTCATAATATATTCATGTTATTGAGCTATTTTATTGTTGTCTAACTTTTTTAAAAGTTGCTTTGAGATATAAAATAAACATTCTAGGTAGAGAAATAGATTAATTTTTTTATTATTATCTACGTTGCTCATTTGTTTTGTTTGGAATTTGATCTTTGTTTTTTGTTTCTTTGTTCAATTGTCAAGGACTATGCAAGATGATTTTTTCCTATCGAGATTCTGTTCATCAAGATAATTTATCATACTCCTACAATGTTTTTTAGAGAATAACAAAAAAAAAGAAAATAAATATTTGATACGCTGGATTTTGTTGATGCATTATTGTGTTGTAACTTTAATCTTTCTCACGAGGTTATTTGGCTAATTCATTGTTGCGCTTAGTTAACCCGATAAACTTATGACTTCAATCATGAAATGAGAACAACCCATTAAAATGCAAATCCAATGTTTAAGAACCCGTGAGTTTGGTCATGAAACCGGGATAATCTTAAAAAAAAAAATTAAAAAACTTTTTTAACTAGGGTTCAAATGTTCAAACCAGCAACTTTAATCTTAAGGCCAAGATATCTCCATAAAAATCATGTCAAAACAAATTACAAAACTCAATACCCAATTAACGAAGTGTTGACTGCTGGAATTAGAAAAAAACACAAACAAAATCAAGTCAATTTAGGTCTACATTTTAAACACTATTCTCAAATCGTTGGATCAAGATAATATAATGCAAAGTAAAAATAAATTAACATGAAATCTAATTTTAAGTCAAGCTAATATAAATAATGCAACTAGAAAAAAAATTATTAAGAAAAAAAAAGAGTTAACTAAGTTAACCCGCCGGATATATAATTTATGTTATAAAAGTATGATAACTAAATAAAAAACAAATTTAATATTAAAAAATTAAATAAAATTTTTTTTTAATTAATATAAAACCCTTATGTTTATGCAACTTCAATTATTGATTTTATACTTATCATGTCAGTGTCAGTGTTTTATTATCACTTTTTCCTTGCACCATTTCTTTATCTAATTTCATGTTAAGCTTTTTTCAATGTTTTGTTTTTTAACTAGATGTTATACATACATGGCTACTCTATGATAAGGCTTGCAATCATTATATGCAATTAATAATGAGCAAGATTCTCTATATATTCCATCACCGTGAGAAAATGAAACTTATTTTTGTTCAGTTGGTACGTTAACACGATCATCAAGACTGACTACAAATCTTGATCCTGAGCTTTCTAATGCTCAGCTCTCATATTTTAATAATTTTTTTTATAAAATATTGGTTTATTTAGTATTAATTAACAATTATAATGCCATTATAGATATTTTTTCTATAAGTCTGTGACAGTGCGCGGGCATACCAACTCATTTATATTATAAGTTATTTGTATTATCTTTGTTTTTTTTCCTCCAATTTTAGCCATGTATTTTATATATATTTCTATTATTTTTATCTACTAACTAAACAATTGAATATTCTAATTGAAACTCTACCTTGATGAAAAATTTCATAGTGTATGGAATCCATTAATAAACGAAGGTTAAAATTAACAATTAGATG